>Ga0208645_1003738_pt1 | contig 11105 bp, 13 predicted proteins | sample VirMetDEL_Sep_01_FD_184519 | JGI IMG/M metagenome (GOLD analysis project Ga0208645, IMG submission 184519) | Aqueous microbial communities from the Delaware River and Bay under freshwater to marine salinity gradient to study organic matter... | ecosystem: Environmental > Aquatic > Marine >...
AAATCAAATAAAGGATCTAAATCATAATATAGTAATTTATTGCCATAATAGTCGTTTTTTTGAATTCATATTTTTATAACCTTTTAGAGAATTATTATTTTCCAATATAGTTTTTATTTTCATCATTAAAAAAAGTTGATATTATAGATACTTTTTGATATTTACAAAAAACAGGTAGTAAAAAGTAAAAAACCGTAATTATACTGCGAGTTTCAAAATTTCTTATAAACTATTCTAAAGATTCATTTCCTATAGGGTTTATACAACATTTCTAATATTCCCATACAATTACCTTTTTTTTACATTTACTACCTTTTTTTTACAGATTACTCATATTTACAGTAATTATATTATTATTCATTACAATTATCTAAAACATATAAAGATAAATCTTTTATGTATAATAACTAATGAACGACCAAGAGAAAATTATTCGATCTATATTGAAGCAGTCATCAGATAGAACTAAACCTGTAAAGAAAATATTCAAGTTTAATTTACTGAAACTTATTACTAAACAGACAGAAGAACAACAAACCAAGATTAAAAATGCTATTGATAATGAAAAACGATGGAGTGATGATTGTATTCAAAAAATAGCGATGAATTCATTACAAGATCTTTTCTTTAATGTGATTGATAATGTTAAAGTAGAAAAATTTACTCCTGGCGAATATTATATAGCAGAGAAACATCTTGAAACAATATTGAATGAATACTTTGAAACAAAGAAAGAGTTAGAAGAAGAAATAGATACATTAAGAGAAGACTCTATACCTATCAAAGAACACGATAAAGAAATTAAATCTTTAAAACAAGAATTTAAGCGTGATGAAGAAGACTATAAAAGACGCATTCAAAAGTTAGAAGATACAGAGAAGTTTCTTCGTGAAAAGATTGAAAAGTCAGAACCAAGAATCAAGGAGCAACTTATGACGCAATTAAAAGCGGATGGATGGCAGAAGGTCACCGAAGAAATAGCATATAACTAAATGATTTCATTTATCATATTTAGTCATTATTTTTTATTTTTTAATCATTATTTTTTTTATATTTCACTTAATAAAATGTCAAGTGAATATCTCGCAGATGTTGTAATGCCCACAGTTCCTCCGCCTGAACCTCCTCAGCAAAGCAGCGAAGGAACCCTGGAAGTCCCAGAGGGCGAACCTCCTATGAATGAAGAACTTGATGAAATAGATTATCTATCCGATGAAGAAGAACAAGTTGTTCCTGAACCTGTTAAAAAACAAAAGATCCCACAGGAAGAAATATTCACCGCACCAAAAGTGAAAACTATTTTAGATCCTGATTCATTAAAAGAACCCAGCGAAGATCGACCTCCTGAAAAGAAACAAAAACAAACCAGAAAGAAAAGGGGACCTGCTACTCCTGAACAACTTGAAAGATTAGCAAGGGGTCGTGCGAAGGCGGCAGAAACAAGAGAACGAAAGAAAAAAGAAAAAGAAGAATTGAAAGCAAAAGAAAAAGCAGATAAAGATCTTGTTGAAGCAGTCAGAGAAAAAGAGCGTAAAAAGTTAAGAAAAAAGTTAGAAGAACCTGATGAAGATGTTCCTCTGGTCACAGAGCGAGTAGTTGAAAAACCTGTTGTCGTAGAAAAAGGTTATTCACAGAAAGATTTAGATGACGCTGTCGCACGAGCAGTAGAACAATCTGTGAATAGAGTTGAAACCTTACGGAAACAAAGAAAAGCAGAAAAAGCAAAAGCATTAGCGAAAAAAAATCACGATGCGAAAGTTTTCAAAGATATTAATTCGGCATTGAAGAATGATCCTTGGGCAGATTGCTTTCGTTAGATTTAAATTTTATCAATATAAAAAATAATGTAATAAATAAATAAATATGGAAACAACCCCAAACAAAGTAGTAGGACCAAAAGTAGTTCCTGTGAAAGACCCTGACCCTGTAAAATCAAGGCATCCTCCTCTTCACCCTCATCTTCCGCAGACAGAAGGGTTTGGTGGCGGAGCATTAGTTCTTTTAGTGTCTCCAGTCCGCACAGGGAAATGTTTATATGAATATTCATTAGTAGAAACGGATAAAGGTAATAAATATATAAAAAATATTATTGTAGGCGATAAAGTATTAAGTGATAATGGATTTGTAGAAGTTGATAATGTTTTTAAACAAGGTAAAAAAGAATGTTATAAAATAATATTAGAAAATGATTATGAATTAATATTAACAGAAGATCATAAATTACATACTCTAAATGGTATGAAACCTATGAAGGATTGTGATAATGAAATGATAATAACTAAATATGGTATGAAAAAAATAAAAAGTAAAGAATACTATAATGAAGTTGAATGCTATGATATATCAGTAAAAAATGATAATCATAGATTTTATTGTAATGATATATCAGTTTCTAATTCTACTCTAATCTCTAATATGTTATTGAATGATCAGTTCTACGACGCACAAGATAGATTCGATAATACAACAATAATCAGTAATACAATTGCTAATGATATAACTTCACGATTCCTTCGTAAAGCATTTGATACTCACGATCATTATGACGACTCTATTATTGAAGGTCTTGTAAAAACTCAAAAGAGTTATGATAAAGAAGAACAACCAGAGATTGCTGTTGTTCTTGACGATTGTCTTGGTTCAATTAGAAGGGAAGCAAAAATCAATCATTTATGTAGTCGTTTCAGACATTTCAATATTAAATTATTAATTATTTCTTCACAAAATTTCAGAATGTGTAGTCCAATCATTAGACAGAACGCAACTAATGTGATTGTTGGTTCTCCTTTCCCAAATCAAAAAGAACTTGGCAAAATGGCAGAAGAATATGGAGACGTCTTTGGTGGTGCTGAAAACTGGTTAAAAATATATGCTCAAGCGACTCCTAATAGATATGATTTTCTTCATATGGACTTTCAATCGAATCCGCCGAAAGCATACAGAAACTTTGAAACCTTGATTGCCGAAGGTTCTAAAATTTTAAATTCCCCTGAATAAATTATTTATATTAATAAAATATAAATATGGCAGACAACAACGCAGCAATCTTTGCTCTTCAAAATCAGTTGGGACAACATTCATTAGACATTAATGAAGCAAAACTTCAAAATTTTAAAACAGATACTCTTTCATACAATCTTTTACAGAAAGCAGATAAACAAAAAGCAAGTGATGATGAAACAAAGGATGTTGAAAAAGATATAGCATCTGTGCCGAAGGTTTATAAAACAACTGCTGCGTTCGCCGAAGCAGGAAAAGAAGTCGTTGGTGGTGTTTATGCTGGAAGGGCAGCACAGGGTTTAAGTGAAGGGGCAAGAGTTCTTCAATCAGCAGGTGAAGGATCTAAATTATTCGCAACAGCACGATTCGGTTCGGAAGGTGTGACGGCAGTCAAAGACCTAACAGGTGTTGAAGGGATCGCATCAAGAGCATTACTTGGTGAAGCAACATCTGCTGCCGCTGAATCATTCGCAAAGGTTGGTGGAAAAGCACTCGGTGAAGCAGGTGCGGCAATAGATGTTGGTGAAGACATTGATAATTTTTTCACAACTGGAAACATATTTAAATCTGTGGGACCTGATGGAAAGGTTGATGAAGAATCTACTGGTGAAAAAGTTGGAAATCTATTAACAATCGGTGCTGGGGTTTTAGATGTCTTTGCTGCTTTCACAGGCGGAGCATTAGCACCTATTGCTGCTGCGGCGAATATCGCTGCGGCAACTGAATCTACTGCCGCTTCACTCGCAGCAGACTCCAAAGAGAAAAAAACAGATTCACAGGATGCCCCTCCAGCAAAACCCCCATCAGCAGTCGCTCCCCCTGCCTTCGCTCAACTTGGTCTTATGGCAAATCAGTCTCACAATCCATTAAATCATATTTAATTTAAAATATTATCAAAATTTTTTTCTAATAGAAATGTAAAATAGTATGCCGAGAGTAAAAGCAGGTGAAATGTCTCTAAATGAAATAAGAAACATAGCAAGACAACATAACAAAGTCTCTACAATTAAAAATATTGATAAATTATCACGAAAAGCACTGATAGAAGAAATATCAAAAATGGGTTATAATATAGATCACGAAAATAGAAAGATTGTAAAAAATAAACTGAATCGTAAAGTTAATAAAGAAATTTCTGTTTCAAGTGAAGGTGAAAGGAAACCTCAAAAAAGAACAATTAAAAAACAGAAAAGAAAAGCATTAATTGAAGGTGGGGACAAAGGAGTTAAACAAGGTGGGAATATAAGACTTGAAGATAAAGAAGTTTAATTTTATTTTTTTTAAATTTTCTCTCTTAAAATATTTTATAATATTCATTATAAATATGGCAACATTCTGGACTTCCGATGAAAAGATTCCAATCTCTCAAACCAAGATCTCTGTTCCTGCGGAGCACGGATTAGAATATTCACCTGGGAATAAATGTGAATTTCATTTACCCCCATCGATCGGTTTCTTTCAACCGAAAGAATCTTATTTAAATTTATCTGTTAAGATTTCGAAGGATGCTTCGGCGGCACCGACTCGTCTTCAATTAGACGCTGAAACTGGAGCACAGGTTTTAATTCGTGATATTCGTATCTATTCTGGTGGTGCTGGTCGTCAGTTATTAGAAGAGTATCAAAATTACAATGTTTTAACTGCTCTCAAGTATGATTATGAAACCAATGATACTCTGAAAGCGAAGCGTGGTCTTACAGAAGGCGCAACTGTTTATAACGAACAACAGCGTTTCACTACTGGTGTTGGAAAGAGTCAGCAGAACAATGTGGATCAAAACCCTTATTTCGCACCCCTCCCTGCTTCTGGCAGTTTCAGCACTGCTTGGACGAATTCTTGCTATGAAGAAGTTAAGGCACTACTCCCTCTTCAAACAGGAATCTTTCAAAATGACAAGATCTTCCCAATCGCTATGACCGAAGGTTTAGTTGTAGAAATCATCTTTGAAGATGCTCGTAGAGTTTTCAGGACTCTCGACCAGACCAATCAATACAGACATCTACTCGGCAATCCATTCTTTCACTCTACGAATGGTTCAAACTCGGCACCTGATGAACCAGCAGCAAACAATGCTTCTGCTTTCACTTCATTCTATGTAAGGCGTGATAATTGTCAGGGGTGGAGTGGAAACATCAAGGCATTCCCTTTTGTAGTGGGCGAGCATTTTAGATTCATCAATGCTTCTACTGGTGTTGATAATCCATCTATCGCTTCTGGTTCTACGACAGCAAAGATTTCACGAATTGAATATGTTGGCGGAACAACTAACGCAATCAAGGTCACGGTTGAAGGGGCGACTGGATACAGACCGACTGCTGTATTAAATCAGCAGCACGTTATGTATTCACGCTCTGTATTAGATGCGACAACTTATGCTCCAAGTTATACGATTACAAACGCAGAGTTTGTGGTTCAGCAGGTTCAGATGCCTTCTGGATATACTAATAAATTATCTTCTATGATGAAGTCTGGTGGGGTTATGAATTATGATTTCGTATCGGCAACTAATTATAAGATCTCTCAATTGAAGAGCGAACGAGTAGCGAATCTTCGTCTGCCCCTGAATCAGTCAAGGGCGAAGAGCATTCTATGTATCCCAACCGACGCTTCGGCATCTGGAACAAAAGAACTTCTTGAATCAAAAAATACATATATCACAGACTATGATTTATTCAGTGATTCTTCAACTCGTGCTTGGAATGCTAATCGTAGTCAGCGAACAGGTCTTGTCGGTTGTGTCGATGAACTGACCTCCTATCAGTTATTCTATGATGGCAAGTTGAATCCTAATCGTAAGGTCTTTACAAACAAGATCGCTACAAAATCTTCGATAGATCAGCAACCGCTGATTGAACTTGAAAAGGCATTAGTGATGGGAGGAATGAAACCATTCTCTATGATGAAGTATCGTGAAAATTTCTGTATTGGAAGAAGTCTTTCATTACAGCAGGGCGTTTATGATACTCGTGGAAAGGACTTCGCACTTCAGGTCGAATACCAAGAGACTAACGCACCGACCGTAGATAAGTTGTGGATGTGCTTCTGCGTTCATCTTCGCCGTATCGCTATTAGCGGCAACGCCATCGCTCTTCAAATCTAAATGTAAGTGTAGAAAATATCTCTTTGGTGAATTCACTTAAAGATATATTTATCTTATATGACAATGGGAAACCGAACAAAAGAACAATACGACGCTTACAATCACAGTGAAGCAGGGAGAGAAGCACGAAGGCGTTATAAGAAGACTCAAAAGGGTCATTACAGAGATACAATTTCTAAATGGAAAACTTGGCACAGAATCAAATTAAGGGATGGTGAAACTTGGGAGTCATTATATATTACTTGGTTAGTTCAAGATAATTGTATGTTCTGTGATGCTGACATTACAAATAGACAACAAAAGTGTTTAGATCACAATCACGAAACAGGTTTTGTTCGTGGTGTAATATGTAAAAAATGTAATAATTATAAAAACGAAGTTAAAATTTAAAGTTTCTTAAATCTTTCAGGACAAGTTGAATTTTTATATTCTTTCAATCGTAAGTCAGGAGTTCCATTTTTAAATGAAGTTAAAATTTAAAGTTTCTTAAATCTTTCAGGACAAGTTGAATTTTTATATTCTTTCAATCGTAAGTCAGGAGTTCCATTTTTTCTTTCAAAGTATCTACAATACAAAGGATACTTATCTGCTAAATATTGTTTATCTTTTTTTTCACTATCAAAATTTCTACCATCACCAGCACAACCGCCAGAAGCATAGTTTTTAGTCTTACAAGCGACCCAGTTATTTTTTAGTATCTTTCCATCCCTTAAAAAATGGAGAATACAATTTTCGAAGTCTTCACTATAATTAGTTTCTAATTTAATTTCTTTTCTAATAAACCTGAATCTTAAACAACCGAGACAATAACGAAGGTCTGTTGTATATCTTTCGCATTTAGACATAAATAATGGATTACAAACAGAATATGTTCCTCCATAAGAGCAACCTGTATATTCCATTTTTTCTTTCATCTCTTCACATAAACCTATGAAACTATCAATCTTTTTTCTCTCCTGATCTACGATGAATTCAAGGTCATCGTCTATTTCAACAATAAATTCACCTTCTTCAAAATGTTCTGTGATATAGTTGTGTGTTGCTCCGATTCCTTTAATGTCTATAACTTCAAGATTAATATTTGAAATACTAACATAACCTTCATAATCTTTATCGTCTTCTCTAATAAAAACATAAACGTCCCTTCTATCAACATTCATATCATCTAAATATTTCAGGGTTTTCTCAATAAGACCTTTTGATCGTTGAAAGGATGGAATCACAAACTTCATTTATTAATAAAGAAAAGATAATTTTTAAAAAATACAAATTTAAAAAAAATCTCTTTATAGAATATAAATGAATGATAATTCTACCGCTTTCCTCGTCCCCTCAACAACAAGGTTTAGAGATTGGGAAAAGAGTGAAGAAACTTATCTCTGGAATATTTTCTGTAAATCGTTGGATAATCACTGTCCTAATGTTTCCCCTCAACAACAAGATTTAGAGATTGGGAAAAGAGTGAAGAAACTTATCTCTGGAATATTTTCTGTAAATCGTTGGATAATCACTGTCCTAATGTTCCTTTATCTGTGTTTATCGGATACGATGAAGACGACCCAATCTATTCCAAAGAAGAAGAGAGATTAAAATTCAGTGCTGTATTTATGAAGTTTAATTTTATATGGTGTCCTCAAAATGAAGAGAAAGGAAATGTAGTAGCAATATGGAATAATTTATTCACTGTCGCAAGACAACATAAATTTCAGTGGTTCAAGGTCTGTGGAGATGACATTCGATTTCCCAATGATCCAAGTTGGTTAAGGGTCTTTCAAAAACAATTAGTGAAACAAGGAAATATTGGTTGGTCGGCAGGATGGAGTAATAACGATCAAATAGCAACTCAATTCTTGATTCATAGAACTCATTATGAAATCTTTGAATTTTTATTTCCTCCTATGTTAAAAAATTATTACTGCGATGATTGGATGAATGAAGTTTATACAGATAAATTTAAATATTGGAGAAGAGACTATCCTTTAATCAATTGTGGTGGGAATCCAAGATACAATCCTTGTATGGATCATAAATTAAAAAATATGTTAGTTAGAAGGCACAAAAAAGATTTAATTGAATTTTTAAATCTTGTCTCTGGGAAAAAAATAATAAATAAATAAAATGGGAAATAATCCAACGCCAAAACCAATAGATGTCTGTAATCAAGAGATTAGATTCTTGAAAATGGAGCTGTCAAAACTACGGTCAGAACTAACTTTAATCAAGAGTCAATTAAAACCTGTTCGTGAAGATTATCTAAAACGAAAGGCGGATGAAGAAGCGAAGGACAAAGAATGTGTTGTTGAAAGCAAAGGATGGTGGTTCTCTTAATCCGTTAAATAAATTTCTAACTGTGTATTAACAGAATGACCTCGCTCACTTGCTAATCTAATCTGTGTGTCTCTTAACTCCTTACCCATTTTTTCATATTCTTTTTTTATTACCATCTTTGAAAGATTTGTTGGATGGACGCCAGAGAGTCCATTCTTTTCAAAGAATGCTGTAATCTTCTTTGACATAGTATTTCTACTTAAATTATTATCTGCCCAAGGTTGGTCAGTAGAGATCTTATCTAATAATAATTTAGTCAAGACCTTATCATTTACATTAATCTTTCTTTCACCGTATTTTTCAAAGGTTTTGTAATTATTAAATGAAAACATAAAACTATTTCTTGGACGAGACTTCTTCACAATATAATTACCCTTTACATCTTTATTCATCTCCTTCTTGTATTCGTGAAGTGTCTTTAAAAATTTAAGTTCAGCAACTTCTAACCGAAAGGGATAAGTAGCATAAATCTTCAAGATAATCTTGAAATCAAGATCATCTCCTTCTTTGATATAATTATTAACTATCTTTTGAACTTCATCATAATCAGGAACAAAAACATTTTCTTTATCTTTTTTATGTTCTGCTAATGTTTTCTTAAAACCTTGTTTATCATTTACAGTTTTCCAAACATAATCATAGAGTTCGTTCTTGTGATAATTTTCGAAGTCCATTGCTCTTACTCCAACAAGAATACTAAACATATAACTCTGTTGTGCTGATAAACCAATAAATTCAGTTGAACGACCAGGAATCATCATCATTTTAGAAATTATTTCTTCTGGTGATCCTTCAACTAACCAATCCATTTGACCGATGATTGATGGTTTAGAACCCTTAATGTGTTCTGTTAATTTTTCAAGATTCCTTGCGTGTTTATGAATCGTTGTATCACTCGGCATCTTACTTAATTCTTTTTTATCAACTCGTTTCGCATACATTGTTTCTAATTCTTGAATAATTGTCATATTCACTATATTTATAATATAACATTTTATTTTTAAATAAGTAGAAATTTATTTTTTTCTTGTTTTAGAATAAAGTCTTGATGGTTATTAGAATAGATGCCTCCAGTTCAGATGTTTTATCAGACTCAGATGCTGACAAACTCAAAGGAACCTATCTGGGAGACGATTCTTATGATCGGATTATTGATGAAGATTGTGATTTGTATTTCGAAGGTCAGGTTATTTTTAGATTCAGGAAGGGTCTCTTCACAGAAGATCTTCTAAACAGAGCGTGGGATAGTTGTAAATATCTTGCTAAATCTTCAAGGGGTCGTGGTGCTTCTGCTGGTCCCATTGACCCTGAATCTGTTTATTGGAAAAAGAGAAAGATCTTCTGGCAAGATAAGTGGGCAGCGAAATATATGGTGAAGGACAAAAAAACAGGTGAAATGAAAGAATCTAAAATGAAAGTAAATAATGAAGTCGCTTCACAACCAATCGGTTATTATGGGAAAACAAAAGGTCTTGGTGTTGATTTACCTTGTAGATTATCACATTATACAAGAACAAATTTAGATAAGTTTGAAGATTCTATTCCATTCTTTCAGTCAATCGGCAATCATTACAAAGATCTTCTATATGATAAATACATAGAACAATTAAACAGGGCAAGAATCAATGATTTTCATATCCAACAGACTCCTTTTTCAACAATCACAATCAATAGAAATTTCAGGACAGCAGTTCATAAGGATAGTGGTGATTTCGGTGGGTTCGCTTGTTTAACTGTTCTTGAAGAAAATAAATATTCAGGGGGTTATTTTGTTCTTCCAAAGTTTAAGGTTGCGATTGATATGCGTCACGGCGATCTCTTGGTTGCTGATGTTCATCAATATCACGGAAATACAGAAATGTATGAAACAGAACAAGATAAAAAATATAATGATGAAAACCCTCAAAAGACTTACAAAGATAATCTTGAAGTTGGAATACTTTCATCAATATCACGGAAATACAGAATTATATGAAACAGAACAAGATAAAAAATATAATGATGAAAACCCTCAAAAGACTTACAAAGATAATCTTGAAGTTGGAATACTTGGATTAAATAACAGATTCAGTAGATTATCTTTTGTTTGTTATTTACGAGAAGATATAATTAATTGTAAGGGTTCAATCAATAAGTTTTTTATTTCATTAGAAAACTCTGAAAGACTATCTAAATGGAAGGACAGTGAATATACTCATTGGAGAGCAGTTGATGGAAATAATCTTCAATATGATTCGCCTGAATGTAAGAAGATGATTTCGTATCATAATATTAGTAAGACTCCTCAACATCTAAAAAAGACTGCTTGTTTTCTTTCACATTTAAATTTAATGAAACATATTGTAGAGAACAAAATAAATAATGTGATAGTTGTAGAAGATGATGCTGTTCTTGTCAATCCATTACCAGAAGATCTTCCAGATACTTTTACATATCTTGGTGGTTTTATTAGAAATAAAAAAATAACAAGTAAAGAAAAGATTGAAATAGATCATAAAAAAGGTCTTAATGTATTAGATGAAAAATACAGAATGGTTTGTTGTTTAGCGTATTATATTCCGAAGTGGGAGATTGCCGAAGAGATCGTTCAGCGTTTAGAAGGTTTAAAAAGGTGGAGAGCAATTGATGTTTCATTACCTAATATTCTAAAAGAAATAAAATATATTTATCCTGCTCC
>Ga0208645_1003739_pt1 | contig 11102 bp, 18 predicted proteins | sample VirMetDEL_Sep_01_FD_184519 | JGI IMG/M metagenome (GOLD analysis project Ga0208645, IMG submission 184519) | Aqueous microbial communities from the Delaware River and Bay under freshwater to marine salinity gradient to study organic matter... | ecosystem: Environmental > Aquatic > Marine >...
TGAAGATACAACGAATCCAGAGTATGGATCATTATATGAAAAGAAAGAATAGGGTTTAACTAAGAGATTACCACTTCCTCCGTTGAATAGATTTGTACAGGCATTACTTCCAGTTGCCTGAATAGCAAAATCGTACCCCTCAGTTGTTGAAGTATTGACAAATGTTATGTTCTTAATTCCTGTTAGTTGAACAGATTGTGTTGAACTAATGGTTTTTTGATCTAAAGAATATAGATCAATTTGAGTAGATAAACCAGAATCAAGAACTCCAGTAATAGCAAGGGCATTGGTAATTTTTCTGAAGCCAACACCGCTAGAATTATATGTATAATTATTTGATACTGAAAGAGAATCCGAAAGAGTTACAGCTTTATTACCATCTGTTTCTGATATAGAAAAGCTAATATTATTGGTAAAAGGAGCCGATATATCTGTAGCCATTTTATTACCTTAATGTTTGTATTGTAGATTGTCTTTTTGTTTGTTTTCATATATCATATCATTAATAGCTTTAGAAAGCTCTTTTAATGCAACATTAGTTTTTTCCTGTCTGTGATTAGCATCGTCTCTCCATTCTCCACGTTCTTCTTTATGGAGTTCATGAAGACCGGAGATGGATTCTTGGAAACATTTTGCTCTTTTGTCTTCTCTTCTGTTTGATGAGATAACGATATAGAAAACTAAACTAACAAGAGCGGTTATTGTGAGTCCAGCAATTCCTAATTCAGTAGTCCATAATGGTATATTCATATGTTAGCTCCAAGGTAAGAGAGGCCACCCCCAATTAAGGGGGTGGTTAATCAATTATGTATGTTTATTTTGCCGGATAATCGGACTGTTGAGCGTCAATAGCTCCATACATGTATGCTAATTCGCCAGGAACACTTCTGTATGTGACGAATTGGCCCTGATCGCTGGCATTTGATGTGTTATCAGTCGGAAGAACGTAATTAACATTATTAGTTGCTGGAGCTGAACTCCAATTAGTTCTTTGACCTGAAATGCCAACACCCCTCCAGTAACCGCTACGATGAGCAGTTGAGGTTTTTGCACCCTTGGATTTATTGCTATTAAGTGTATGTGGACGATTGCCAAGCTGACCATTTATTGAAAGAACAGTGCTTGCTTGATTATTAATCTTCGTAGCAACAGTTCTGATCATGAATTGGACTTGCTTATAAGCAAAAGTTCCACCAGTATCTGCTTTTGTAGCACTTGAAGCATGAGCAGCACCAGAAAGCTCTTGAACTCTAGTGCCTCTTTCAGCAAGAGTAATTGCATTAGAAGTTAGTGGAAAAGTTTGAGTGATAGGGCCGTTGGTTGTATCTGATCCAGATGTAATACCAACCGCTGTGCCACCGTCTCTTTTTTCTGTTGGTGATGAATCATTACCAGTTGTGCCATAAACAATTGTATTTGGTAGTAAAGCCATGTTATTTTCTCCTAGCTTTAATAGCCAGTTTCCCTTTTATCCCAAAATATTAAATGTCCATGTCCTACTAATAGTATACTCCATTACAGGCTGTCGTAAGTTATGATATTTCCGCTCTTTAAAGATTTTAATTTTTTCAATTTGTCGTTATACTCATAATCGTATTCAAAGTCTGAATTTTTGATAGTCTCTATAGTTCCATCGTTTCCTATGTATATTGCCCACTTTTCAGATTCTCTAATGCTGAAAATTGCGTCATTTATTCTAGATATAACCATATTTATTGTTTGGTCTACATTTCCTGAAAAGTCAACAAGTTCATCATCAAATTCAAGATTGTGGCATAAATCTTTTTGAATCTGTATTCTAATCGCTGGAAATGAAAACATTTTTTCTATCCCAATAAAGAATCTATAGGGTGAAAGAAGTTTCAGGCATCCTATCCCATCTATCTCATTATCGAGTATATTGAAATCATCAGTGGTTATTCTAAAATTAGTATGACCTATCCAGCAATCGAACATATTGTAAGGTGAAAAGTCGTCGTCAGAATCATAGTAGCCAAATGGAGTTTTTATTTTCTTCCTGAATAGAATTGCATCAATTCCATTAATCATAGAAATAGGATTGTTTTCTTTTTCTTCATCCTCTTCTTCTACTTCGTCTTGCCATCCATCTTCTTCTGCTAGTTCTTCGCTATCTTCTACTGGCATTAGGTTATTGTTTTCGTCTTTAGGAGTAAACTTCTCCCATGCTATTTTTCTTTTTGCAACCATGCCTACTCCTCATTTGAAAGAACTTGGGTTGAATAAGCTTTTGTTCTTATTATCAGATAAGTCTATGTAATCATCTTTGATCAAACTTATTAACTTTCCTAGTGCCTCTATTTCTTCCATTTTATTGTCGGTGATTAATTCTTTTTCTATTGTTTTATATACAAGTCCAAATCCAGATTCAGAAATTAAACAAAACATTAGTCTTTGAAACGAGTCTATACTATCATATTCCATGCTTACTGATGGTTTTGAATCTATTAGTTCTATTTTTATGTAGTTATTCATAATGATTTAATATTTGCAAGTCTGTATAATTCCATACTTTTTTTGTCAAATACAGTATAAGCACCTTTTTTTGATTGTGTAGATATTGATATGTAATTATATTGTATATTTATTGTATCATCTTTAATTTCTATGTCTGAAATTTTACCACTAGCGATAAGATGTAAGAGTTCGTCTTCGTATACAAATTCTGAGAGCTTTTCTAATATCTGTTCTTTGTGGTTTTTATTTGGTTTTAGATTAACTGTAGGGAAGTTGCCTTCTTCATCAAGAAGAACTAAAAATCTATTGTCGTTATCATTATCTGATATTGTAATGATTTTAAGCACTAAATTAACTATGAAAGTTTGCATATAGTATCCTTGATAATATGTGCTGTATTTTTCCAGCTAAATTTTACACCAGTTTCAATTCCTTCTTGATTTAGGTGTAGATTTCCATCTTTCCTTCTATTATGAATTGATCTCATATGATGAACAGCTTGTTCTATCTCGTTTTCTCCAAACTTTCTCCACTCAAAACTTCCATCAAAAAATTTATTATCTTTTGCTGGTTCATATCCATTTTCCATTTGAATTAGATGAGAATTATTATGATTACAAAATTCTTGGTGAGCTGTGGATTCTGTTATTATAACATGTCTTCCTATTGATAGAAGCTCTAATGCTTCTAAATTCCAGCCTTCCGCTCTGGATGGGAATACACCGCAATGTATTTGCCGCATGATATTATACACCATACTGTGACTGTCCTGCCTGTTGATGAATAATATTTTGTCTCCAAGTTTTGTGTTTTTGTATTTAGCTATCCATGAATTATTTTCTTCTTCTGTTAGAAAGAAATTGTGAGGCATCATTATTAATATCACATCGTCGTGTTTTTCGAAGGCTTTGTTGAATATTTCAACAAGCTCATTGTGTCCTTTTCTTACTTCCCATTTACCAAAATTGCCAAATATTGTTTTGTCAACATTAGGCATGGGGGTTGGCTTAAATATGTTTTCATCAACACCAAGAGGCACAACATAAGTATTGCCTATAGAGTTTGGTATTTCAGATTCTATTACTTGCTTTGCCCAATTTGAGCAAACGAATAATTTGTCTGGATTTTGAAGAGAATGTAATTCATATTTATTGAACTTTTCAAGTTCAAAAATTGGCATACCAATTCTCATTCCTTTTCCACAGAAGCTACCAAGATCATTCTGATGCCATATTTTAAGAGATGGGGCATCAAAAGAATATTCCCAATTTTGTAATACATCAATTATATATGGAAGTATTTCTTTGTCTGGATCTGTTCGTCCAATTGGTATATGTCTCAGGTCAACATTAAGCTTCTTTAGTTCTTTAATTACATTACAGGATACATATCCATATGATGTCACGTTTATTGGAGCGTGTATGTTAAGTATCATTTGTTTTTACGAAAGGTTCTAGTTTTTCTTCTTGCAGTCTTTTAATATCCTCTAGTTCCTTTTCAAGTTTCCTGTGTGCCCTAATTGCAGTCCTTCTTCTTAGAAGCTTTTCTTTCACTCGTTTTTTTCTGTCCTGTGCTTTTCTTTCTTTTTGTTTTTTCTTACTCATCTGTAACGTCTTCTTGTGTTTTTATGTAAAGAATTTCATCAGACCTTAATAGTATAGTCTCTTTTCCTAGCTCAGTATTGCTTACTATTTCTATGCAATTATCGTCAAATTCACCAGAAAATACACTGTATACTTGATCTATCAATGCATTTGTGTCATGATGAGATAAGTATGCGTGTATCTCCTGTGAATTTTTGAGAAAGATTACTATTTTCTTTTTGTGTATTATCTTGTGCATTAGAAACTATTCTGAACATTTTCCTTCTTTGCAACCTTCATGATGCTACTAGCATACACAACTGGTTCACGACGCTTATTTTCATTCTTGTCAGTAAATTCTTCTACTGCGAGTCTGCCATAAGCAATAACCTTATCGCCCTTTTCAATGCTATGATATTCTAAATCATTGAAAGCATATCCAAAAAGCTTTACATCAATAAAAAGAGTGTCTTCAGTTTCTCCTCGCTTTGTATTGCAAGCAATTCGCACCTTACCAAAGTTTCCCTTTTCAGATTGGAAAACATCTGGCTCTTTCACTACGTTACCTATTAGTCTTACTTCATTATTCAACGGCATTTCATGTTCTCCTAATTTATTATAGCAAGATTAGGGGTTGGAAATTCCAACCCCTTTCTTTTTCTTTCACCATCCAAAAACTGTACTAAGCATCTTACCGCGAACAATTTGAGCATGTCCACGATTTGACTGCGAGTAGATTGCATTGGCAAGATTAGTTGTCATGCCAAGCTTCTTTGCGGCCCTTACCGTTCCCCTCTTGTTCGCTGGAAAAAATCCATGACCTTGGCTATGAGCCACAGCGGTAACTGGATTAAAAGTTCTTCCACCACGAACACCAAGTAGGCGATTGTCAGTGTAATAATCCCAATTGTAATTTCCAGCAACCTTAGAAAGCATAGTAAGAAATTCATTCTGATTCATAATATTCTCCTGAAAAAATCCTAAATTCAAAAAACCAACCACTCTCTATTCTATCCGAAAACTGTTCGGTGTCAACTCGGTTTTTTGAAAAAAAATTTTTTTGTTGATTTTCATCGGGTAAAGGCTATAATCTAGTAGCCAGTTGTTGATTCCTGGTGTACAGCCTCTGTTTGGCAGAAAAAAATCATCAGCTTGAAGGTCGTAGGCGAAATAAAAATCAGCTAAAGAACCTCCAACGGCAAAAATTTCTCTTTGAGTTCCGAGCAGTCGGATTAAATTTTTGTCACGCTTTCAAGTTCTTTTTTCTCTTTCTGAGCTTTTATTATTTTTTCACTATAATAGAGTATGCGTTTAATTATACTATGCTCTTTATAGGAAATAGATATGAATACAAAATTAATATCATTTAGTTTATGGGGATCTAACCCGAAGTATACAGTTGGTGCATTAAGGAATGCAGAGCTTGCTAGAGAAATATATCCAGATTGGATATGTAAGTTCTTCGTAAGTACAAATGTTCCAAGAAACATAGTAGATGAACTATCTAGTTATGACAATGTTGTAATATCTATAAAAGGTGGTGATGCTGGATGGGAAAGTATGTTCTGGAGATTTGAAACATCGTATGATCAAAATGTTTATGCTTCTATCTTTAGAGATAGCGACTCAAGACTATCTTACAGAGAAAAGTATGCCGTAGATGAATGGTTAAGTAGTGATAAAACTTTTCATATAATGCGTGATCATCCATATCATAGATTCCCAATACTTGGTGGAATGTGGGGATTTAAGTACAACTTAAAGTATCCAATGCGTGAGCTACTAGATAGCTTTGATAAAAAAAATAGATATGGAACAGACTATGAGTTTTTTATTCAGAAACTTTATCCACTAATTCAAGATGACAAGATTGTTCATGATCCGTATTTTGATAAGAAAGACTTCCCTCAACCTAGAGCAGGGACTGAATTTGTTGGAGATGTATTTGATGAAAACGATAATAGACACGAGGAATTTTGGAAGTTCATAAGATGAGAATACTATACTGCGTAATTCATACGAAAAAGCAAAATAATAGAGTAGACAATATTATTAATACATGGGGAAGTAAAAAAGATTTGATCTTTTATTCAGACCATGAAGATTCAAAATTAAACATAATAAAAGTGTCTGGTAATTCAGAATACAATTCAGGACAAGAAAAGCAAATTAAATTTCTTCAAATAGTTGATAGTATATTTCCAGGTTATGATTGGTATATGTTTTGCGACAATGACACTTTTATTAATACAACTTTGCTAGAAAGAGAAATTCAAGATTTCAAAGACGATTCAATCTACGGAGAGATGATTAATTGCTGGCCTGAAGACTATACTCTATCATACCCTTCTGGTGGTGCTGGCTTTGCGATCAGCAGTAGAACAATTAAATATCTCAGCGATAAAGTAACTCAGCATAATGTAATATGGGGTGATGTTTCATTAGGTCTGAATCTGAGAAAACTAAAAATTAATACTATAGACAGAAAAGATGTATTCCACAGTCAGAAACCATCACATTATAACATTTCACATAACCAAGTTCATAAACACATAACTTTTCATTATATTACACAGTTTAACGAAATGTCTAACTTCCATAGAATTTGCAATAGAAGCTAATATGTTTATTCATCATCACTTAGGTCTTGGCGATCACATAATCTGCAATGGCTTAATCAGATATTTATCTTCAAATAACAATGTCAAATTATTCTGCAAACACAAGAATTATCAAAATGTTTCTTGCATGTATCGTGATAATAACAATATCAGTATTTTACCTGTTGGGGATGATATAGAGGCAGCTGCAATAGGATTGCAAAATTCAAACTATTTTAGACTTGGCATTGCGCTAAATTCTAATTTTCCTAAGAATCTCACATGGGATGAAATTTTTTACTATCAAATGGGTATATCTTACAATTTATCTTGGAGTAATTTTTTCTTAGAAAAACCTGAATCACAAAACAAAGTACCAAATAACAAATATAGTTTAGTGTCTAATCTAGATTCAACAGGTACGGATAGAATAGACTACAATAAAATTAATCACAATATAATCTACACAAATGAAGGAGGTTTTTTTGATAATATGGACTTAATATTTAATGCTACAGAAATACACACAATAGACACTGCCTACATACATCTTATAGACAGGCTGGATATAAAAAGTGATACAAAGTTATTTTACCACAAAAATTTCATACCCAAACACAACAATATGCATAGCAACTTTATTCTTTCAAAAAAATGGAAAATTATATGACAATAGAAATATCCAACGGAGAATTACTTGACAAATTAAGTATTCTAGAATTAAAACTCAAAAGCATTCAAGATAGTAATAAAAAATTAAATATCCAAAAAGAATATGATATGCTAATCCAATTTGCTACCATATTATTAAGCAACGAATTAGTTGCAGAACAATATAAGAAATTACAAGAAATTAATAGTAAACTATGGAACATAGAAGACAGCATAAGACTAAAAGAAAAACAAAAAATATTTGATGATGAATTTATAGGTTTAGCCAGATCTGTATATGTAACTAATGATAAAAGAGCGGCTATAAAAAAAAATATCAATCTCATCAGTAAGTCTAATTTTATTGAAGAAAAATCTTATGAACAATATTAGTTTTTTTGAACACAACAAGCTCTCTTATTTGCATAACAATAAAACTATCTTTTTTTGCAAAACAGATTACATAGGCAGTGATTTTGCTAAAATAGAAAAAATGCCTCATGATGTAATATTTATAACAGGAAACTCTGACCTTGGAATAACTGACGAAATAGCTGCTTTAGCTCCTAGAAATATTAAAAAATGGTATGCTGCTAATGCTCTCACTCATAATTCTATAGTAGAACCCATTCCTCTTGGATTAGAAAATCAATGCTTTTCAAAAAGAGATGGTCATGGAATAGGATATCCAGATAGAGCTAGTCTAAAAGAGACTATATTAAAAAATCTAAATACAAACTATGAGGCAACTGAATTCTTATATTGCAATTTTAACGTTGCTACAAATCCTGTACATAGACAGAAAATATACAATATCGCCCAAAAATCAAAACATATTACTATAGATAATCCAATATTAAGTTTGCACGATATGTTTCAAAAAATACAAGATCACAAAATGATTCTTTGTCCATCTGGTAATGGTATTGACACACATAGATTATGGGAAGTGCTATATAGCAACAGAGTACCTGTAACTATTAATATCAATAATTTTTCAATATATAAGCTCTATGAACAATTACCTATTATTATTTTAGACACCATAGAAGATATCATTGATTATGATTTACTGTATCAAAAATATCTTACTGTCAAAAATACTACATATAATTTGAACTTATTATCTATTGATTATTGGACGAATAGAATCAAAACTGATAGCACTAAATAGTCACATAAAGGATGCAATATGAAAAATCTAAAATTGAACTTGGGGTGCAGCAACAAGATAAAAGAAGGATATCTTAACATAGACCTATATCACAGAAACCCAAAAGTAAAAATCGCAGATGTTAGAGATTTAAATTTTTTAGAAGATGAATCTTGTGATGAAATAATAGCTCATGACATATTAGAACATTTACCTTTCCAAGAATCCTCAAAAACACTCCAAGAGTGGTGTAGAGTTTTAAAAGTTGGAGGAAAAATATCAATTCAAACGACTAATTTACAAGAACATATTCTTGCTTTCATAAATCATAAATGGTCACTGGGTCAATTAAATCATATGCTTTTTGCAGGTATCGGATGGACAGATGGCATTAGCAGGGATCATGATTGGCATAAGTCAATTTACACAATAGAATACTTAACAAATCAATTGCTTCAAAATAATGTAGAAGTAATTGATAGTAAGTTTAATTCTCACATAAATGTTGGTGATGGCAATTTGAATCTATACATTATTGGAGAAAAAACTTCATGTTAAACTCAAGTCATTTTATGTTTAAGAATAAAAAAATTGAATATGCTACAAAATACATTCAGCATTATTTACAAAAAACAGAAAGACTAGTGGAATTACCATTGGCTAAATTATTTTTAGAAACATATGGACATCATGAAGATCTTATAGAAATAGGATGCGTAACACCGTATTATTTTGATGTTTATCATAACATATACGACTTACAGGACAAACACCCTAAGAATCAAAAACTTAATGCTAAATTTGTAGATACTAAAAATAAATATGTGCTGTCTATATCCACCATAGAGCATTTTAATATCTATGGATACAACATATCTAATGATAATTTCCTAGATCCAGCAGAATGGTTAACAAAAACAATATCCAATTCTTTAGGATTTTTTATAACGTTCCCAATGGGTTTTAATTCAATATTAGACGACTTTATTTTGAAATCTAATATTACAACATTATTTTTAAGCAGATCAAACAATCCCAATGAATGGATACAAAAGAATAAATCTGAATTAAGCCCAAAAGATATTATGTATGACTTCAGTTATACAACTTGTGCAAATACCATAGCTATCATAGAAAATACATTATGACTAAAATAGGCACACCAAAAACTTCATCTGGAATGGGAGATGTTCTTTTACTAACTGCTATCTGTAAACATATACCTAATTCTACTGTAGAGCTATATCCAAATGCGAAAAAATTTCAATTGTTTTTTGATCAAATATGTAAAGAAGTAATAATAACAGATCAGGCATTCGTAACTCCAGATATACCACCAGGACATTTTGCTCAACAAAAATTAAGATTTTATGGAATAAGAAATAAATGCTATCTCCCATATGTATATCCCAAAAATGAATACTTAACAAAAGGGCTTGAGTTAATAAAACACTATCACAACCCAATAGCTTTCGTTGCTAATTGTGCCGCCCATCAAAAAGCTAGAGATATGCCAAAAAATATCGCTCAAAATTTAGTAAACAATCTAATAAGCAAAAATCATACAGTTCTACAATTTGGTTTATCAAATAACTTGACAGAACTTCAAGGAACAACTCCTATAATAGATGTATCAGTATATGATCTTATCTGTTATTATTCCGCTATTAAAAAATTTGTTGGAGTAGATACTGGAGATGCTCATCTTATGATAGCTTTAGGAGGATCTTGTGATTTGATTATACCTTCTAATAAAATTATTAGAAATCCTGAATGGTGGAATTACAAAAATTACAATCATATTACTTATGTTTATTTTTAATCATGTACTATAAATGCTCATTATTTTGCTCTTTCTATGAGGCCGGTAAATTCATAGAAGGATATCTAAAGAATGTATACGAACAATCCATATTTCAAGATATGGAGTTCATATTGCTAGACTGTGCATCGCCAGACAATGAAGGTGTAAATTTTTTAGATTCTTTAACAGAGCCAAATATTAAATATGTAAGATTAGAAAAAGATCCTGGCCTATATGCTGCATGGAATATAGCAGTTGACTTATGTTCTGCTCCAATAATAGGAAATTGGAATGTAGATGATAGGAAAAATAGAGACGGAGTTGAAATATTATTAAAACAGTTTGATAAAGATCCATCTCTTGATATAGCTTATGGTTTTACATACATATCTAGAATAGCAAACGAAACATATTTTGAAAATGACTACAAAGAAATATATCCATATTCTGCATACAGCCTTTCTAATCTATTAGCAAACAATAGTCCCCATTGTATGCCACTATGGAAAAAGAATCTACATGATAAATTTGGTTATTTTGATACATCATATAAGACTGCGGCAGATGGAGATTTTTGGCTACGATGTGCTGTCAATGGAGCCAATATTAAACTAATTAACCATCCGGTTGGACTGTATTATGAAAACCCAACCGGAAGATCTACCAATCCAGAAACTTTATCAGAAATGATTAATGAAGTTTTTGATATGAGAAGAAAATATATACAATATGTCAAATAAAAGCCACCTGGGGGAGTTGAACCCTCAACCTGCTGATTACAAATCAACTGCTCTGCCAATTGAGCTAAGGTGGCAAATTGGTGGGATTTAAAGGCT
>Ga0208645_1003741_pt1 | contig 11098 bp, 14 predicted proteins | sample VirMetDEL_Sep_01_FD_184519 | JGI IMG/M metagenome (GOLD analysis project Ga0208645, IMG submission 184519) | Aqueous microbial communities from the Delaware River and Bay under freshwater to marine salinity gradient to study organic matter... | ecosystem: Environmental > Aquatic > Marine >...
AACATTTGACTATCAAAACCATCTATTCTTTGTTCTATTTGAGCTATATACTTTTCAGCATTAATTTGCTGTTTAACCTTATAGTTATTAAATTCTTTATCAGAATCACTTTGATAAGATGCAATCTTACTTTGTAAGTTTTCTACTATTTGTGCTCTTTCTTCAATAGTTGTATCTTTTAATAAAGAAGCAAACGCTGGTATTCCTTCAAGCTTTTCTGGGTTAGCTGAATATTGAGTTAGAATAGTTTTTACATATTTAGCTGCTTGTTCAAATTGTAAATCATCTTTTTTAAATCCTAAATTGTAGGGATCATTTAAATAACTTGTTGCATCTCCAGCCATAGCATCTTTTAAGAAACTAGTAACAACAGATTCCATTCTAGCTTCTTCAATAAAGATTTGCTGATTTCTAAACCATTCTTCTGGTCTAAGCATATTTGTGTTATCATCTAAAGAATTATATAACTTAGTATAAAGTTCATAAGATTCCCCTAATTTCTGTAAAGCAATACCCCCTTTTCCTTCAGGTCCAACAATAAATTCATCTAATTGAGCAAAGTTCATATCTTGCATTTCAGTAGCAATGTCATTCATTATGACTGTATGACCATCTTGGAATATCTTTTGCTTTTCTGCTTGGTTTCTATTATTCCATTTAGTCCATAAAGCATCACCTTTAGTAGCAATCATTGGGCTAATTAATCCTTTAGTCCATGATTTATATCTACTAGGAGCTTGTTCTATAGATTTTTCCATATAGGCAGTAGCAGCCGCCATAAACTTATCAGGATCATATCTATAATTTTCATCTCTAGATAAGTTTGTTAAATAGTTAGTAGCATCTACATTAGCTTTTGTTCTATATTCTAAGTCTAATAATTCAGCCGCTCTTGCTTGAAATGTATTAACAACACTGCCAATATTCTCAGCAGCAGTAGCTAGAGCATCTCCTGTATAAGCTGGTGTTACTCCTCGTCTTTGCGATAAAGACGCAATACTTGTTCCTACTTCTTTTTCACCTACTTTTAATGCCATTAATCTACTGCCATTTCTATTGCTTTTTCTTCTAGATATCCTTTATACCCAGTTGTTAATTGACCAGCGATTGAAGTCCAACCACCAAATGTTAAATCTTGTTTCTTCATTATATTCTCATATTTAAGCTGTCCTATTTTACTTTGAACAGCAGCTCCCATTAATCGTATTTGAGCTATATCTTTCTCTGCATTCTTTCTTGTTTGATCTTGTATATTAAGAAAACTTCTAGAGTCATCATAATATCCAGCAATCGAAGCAAAGGCTAAGTTAGATGCTAGAGTTTGACTTAACTTTTCCATTCTAGCATTCTCATCTTGTAAAGCTGTTAATTCAGCCATTTTGGCTTCTGTTTCTAATCTTTGATTTTCTCTTTCTATAGCAGCTCTTTGAGCGCTCATAGAAGATAATGTACCAACTACTGATATACCAGTTCCAATAGCTGTTAGCATTGATGATGAAGCGGCTAATTGCATTAAGCGAAAGTTATCTCCATAGCTAATCCTAATATTTTAAGTGGCAGAGGATCGTTCTGCGATATATTAATTGTAGGTGATTTAGAATAACCTAAGAAATTAAACTCTTTTCTACCAGTAGTAGGTAATACATCACTATTAATTGTAAAGTTAGTTTGTTGAATAACAAGAGGGTAATAGCTATCTCCAGTAGTTTTCATTTTAACATCCAATCCATTAGACATATCTATAATTACTTTATTAATTCTCTTTGGCTGTCCTGTCAATGGTCCTGTATCAATCTCTTTATCAATAGGCATTGTTTCTACAATAGGAGTAAAGTTAAATCCTACTCTAACTCCTGTAGGAAAAGGAGCATTAGTTAGGGTAATTCTATCATTAGCATCTATAGTATATTGACCTAAAGATCCATTTCCATATACAGCATTAACTTCAGTAGTAGGCTCATAAACAGCATCTACTGTATGAATAAATCCATTAATTAGCGTAATAACAGCATTATCTGCTGGTGTAGCAGCTAAAGTTTGATCTAACGCTAAGGTATAAGAACCTGATCCTGTATCAGTTACAGCAATAATAGTATATTCTGTACTATCTCCAGCTATGGTAAATGTTTCATTGACTTGAGGATCAGAAGTCAAACCATCTACATTTAGTGTTGTTCCTGTCTGACCAGCACCATTTACTAGTGGTGTACCCTTTTGATACACAGTTGTTAGCGTAGAACAATCAAGAGTAACGCTATCTGTATCGCTAAATTTTTCGAGTAGATAAACCGTGCCAGAAGGTAATACTCTTTCTGTTACTACAAATAAATCTTCATTTAAAGCTATAACACTATAAAACTTATCATTAGTCTTAGTTTCCCACATAGTCCAACCAGCAATCTTTTCATCTCTAATACTATGGAATACAGCTAGTTTACCACCTTCTGTAGATCCGTTGTTTAAGAAAAAAGCAAACTGTTCAGGTCTTTCATTGTTGCCTGTTTGCATAGCAATTTGTTTAGGACTATCAATTAATTGAGAAGCTAAAACAGAAACCGAAGTTGATTTATACGCTTGTTCTAGATCACTAAAAATAAACTCTCTGACTGTTTTACCATTCTTTTGACTAAATAAAGTAGCTCCGTCAAATGGTGTAGGATTAGCTCTATTACATCCATAAGGTGTTTGTCTAGCAAAAGATACATTACTAGGCGTAATAGCAATAGTATCTGAAGAAGGAATATAATATTCCCCAGCATCTGTAAAGATTTGTAAATTTCTAGAAGATACTAGATGTCTTATTTCGTTTACTTTATCAGAAGTAATAGCCACATTAATAGATTCATTATCTAATCCAGTCCCTACATCAAAATTTCTATAACCCGATATTTCACTTGCTACAATAGCTGAAGGCTTAGATTTAACACCACCAAACCATAATCTATTATCATGGAATGACACAGCTTGAGGATAACCTCTTGGAGAAGATATTAATTCTTCTTCCCAATCATTATGAGGACCAGCACCAGCAGCTACAGTTTCTATAATAGTTCCAGTAACTACTGTACTAGAAGTATATCCAGTAATTTTAATTTGTGATCCGTCTACTTTAATATAATGATCTACATAATTTGTGGTCCAAACAGGAGATGATGCTGTAATTGTTCTACCAGTACCAGTTGCACCAGTAGATAAAGTAATAGTAACACTAGCATCTTCATACTTGTAAAAAGGCGTATGTCTTTTATATGCTCCTGATACAACAATATCTTCATCTATTTCAAATTGAAAAGCTGAAACTGTAAAAGAAGTAGCACTAGTTCTTTTTATTTCTAATATAGGATTATCTCTGTGTGTTAAAAATATAGTATCTCCAAACTGAGCAAAGTTTAATTCAAATAACTGAGCTTCAGTCCAGTTTACTCCTGAGGTAATATTTGATTGAATAACAGATCCATCTGATCCATAAACATCTAATCTTCCATTAGATAATGCAAAGATAGCCACTTCATCTTCAGAAAAGATAAAAGGCATTAGTCTAGTCTTTCCGACTAAGGTTGCTTGATAGCTAGTAGCTGGTCTACGCATTAGACCACCTTCATCTAAGAGAAACCAGTTACGACATTGTTTTGCTCCCTCAAAATATGATTGAGCATCTGTTCTAGAATTTAGTAGAGGATTTAATTCACCAGCTGAGAAGTTGGTATAAACTTGTCTTACTTTTCTGGGCATTACGATCCAATCTTACCACTTCGTGTACTCCAGCGATTTGTAAGGAACTTATCTGTATTAAGTCTATTACTTGTTGTTTCTTTACTCTCAGTATTTCTACCAATGAGTAAATGTCTTTCTGCTAAAGTATCAAACTGATTAACTAAAGCAGCATCTCTAGCAATAGATCCAGCAAATGCTGAAGCTAGTTTAAATACTAGAGCGTGTCTAAAATAAGGTGGAAAGGTACTTTCATCAGGTCTAAAGATATAATCCATAACTAATACGTTATTAGAGCCATATCCATTAACAAATATCTTGTTACCATACCTCTCGTAAGGAATAGGAAAATCATTAACAGTTACTGTATGAACATGAATAACAGCTGGGCTTGTAGGCATCTGATAAGCATACTCATATCTTCCTGTCGGTGCAGAAGCTAATAAAGATAATTGTTGTTGCTCAGTAGCAAAATCCCAATGAGATCTTGTTAAGATAGATTCTAGGAACTCCTCATAAATTTCATCTGCTACAGTTGCTTCTGTAGAATTATCACTAAAGGATGATATCTTATTTGCTCCTACTAATACTAATGCTCTATTAACAATATCTATTTTGGTTGTTGCCATTATTTTCTCATTTTCTTTAAGGTCTTAGCCAAAGCCACTCTTCTTTTGAGTAATGTATTATTACCTTTGACAGCCTTCTTTTTCATGGTTGATAGGTCTTTTTGTGATAGGGTTTCTCCTGATTTGAGTAAGCCCATACGTTTAGCAGTGGCTCTTAAAGCACCTTTTTTCTTAATTGCTTTTTGAATCCACTTCTCAGCCATTACCAGTTTCTAGGGTTAGCAAAGGATTGTGGCATGTTAATCATTAGATTCTTACCAACAACACTATTAACTCCATATCCAGATAATTTATCCATAGCGGCAATAAATTCTTTTTGTCTAGCTTTTGGATTGTCAGATACAATAATAGATTCCATGTAAGCAATAATAGATCTTACTTCATCTACTTGTTTCTGGCTTAATGATTTACCAGTTAAGATTTTATTCTTACCTTCATCATTAAACTTTAATTGGAAACCATCACCTGATCTTTTCATCTCATAATCAGATTTAGGATTATTGTTAGATGTCATGATAGAAGCTGTTAATGCACCAGCACCAAGTATGGCAGCACCTTGTGATATTCTTCCACCAATTTCTCCATACTTTTCTATATCTGCTACACCTCTAATAAAGTTCTGTGTTTGAGGAGCATCTGCAAATTCATCTAACATGTCAGTAACTTCTTTGCCTTCTAAATATTTCTTTCCAAATTTTTTCTTAACTGCCCTTACCCCTTTTCCAATAGTAGGTCCAGCAGCAGCTCCAATTAAATTTCCAGGCAATGCGGCTGCTCCAGCAGCAGCTTTACCTAGCGCAGTAGCTCTAGTTCTTAAATTTGGTTTTTCTCCAAATGTACCTTCTTGACTTCTAAATTGTTTTTTAACACTCTCTGGTGTCTTAGCTGCAATTTTAGCTTTTGCTTTAGCCATTCCTTCTTTTGTTTTAGCGACTGTTTTTTGGGCTGCTTTACTTTCAGATACTCTTAATGCTGCATTAGTTGCAGAAGTAGCAGCATTCTTTGCACCTAATTTAATTCTTGTACCAGCTTTAGTAGTAACATCTTTTGCTTTTGCTAATGTTGGTTTTGCTTTTGAAGCAGCTCCTCTAGAAACTTTAACAGCTTGTTTCCCTTTTTCTTTAAGAAACTTACCAGCTGTCTTTGCTGCTCTACCTAATGCTTTTGCTATTGCCATAATAAACTCCTATATAAGAAGGGGGGTATTAACCCCCCATTCCCTTATGATCCGTTAGTTACTGTAACAGTAGTTGCACCAGTTGTAGAAGTTACCACTAGGATATCTACAGTCTGAGAACCACCATTAGAACCAACACACAGAATAATATCATTCTCTCTTACTTCTTTGTAAGCAGAATTGAAATATCCTGAAGTTGCTATTGCAGTGATAGTATCATCATCAGAGTAAAACCAGATGTTATTACCAGCACCACCTTGAGCAATCTTCTTTAGGGGATTACTTGATTCATATGCCATAATTTATCTCCTTACTCTGCGCACTTCTGCACTCTAATACCATTAGTGTCAATTAGGATTGAACCCATTGATAAGTAAGAAGTCATTAAGTGAGCTACCTTCTCAGGAATGTAGTTTACTTCAGTTCTTACTTCAGATCCAACGCCTAAGCCCATTGATGATTTGTGCCATGCGATTGTATGTCTATCTGTTGAACCAGATGTGTCTAGTCCAGAATGTACGAATGTTAAGAATCCTAAGAATCTTTTTGCTGTGTAGTTCATACCAGCAAATGGTAATTCGTTAGATCCAATGTATTCCATTCTTGACCACTGATCGTCAGCTAATAAGTCAGACCATTGATTTGGACCAATAGCCCAGTAACGCTGATTATCATCTGGCACATCATTTGTACCAAATAATGCTTGCATCTCTTGGAACTTCGCAACATTCATATCTGTTGATACTGTACCACCCTGTGCACCAGCGTTGTTAGCTAGTGTAGTTGCAGATGCCATAGCGTCAGTGATAATGCTATCAGTTTTTCTACCAAGAGCGTAAGCTGCGTTATTTGCGATTACTGCTCTTTCGTCAATGTTAGTCTTTAGCTCGTCTAATTTGTCTACATAGTCAGATGCATAGAAATCTGCTAATGTTGCTGTAACATTTGTGTGAGAAATATTCATTGCTACAACCTCAGCATGTCTTGCTTTAGAAGTCGCCTCACCAGTTCCTACTTTTTGGAACTTAACAGATTCACCAGATACACCATTAACTACACGAACAAGGTTCTTGAGCTTAGAACCTTTTCTTTGGTATGCCATATGTACTTCAGCTTCAAACTGAGTAATAAAAGCATTACTTATTGCAGCACTCATTTTTTCTCCTTTGAGTTATGTTGTTATCTTAAGATTATCTCTTTGGGTGAGATATGTTATCTCTAGTAGAGGCATATCCTAAAGCCAAATGAGGTCTTTTATCTAGGACTTACATACTTTTAAGAAAAAATCAACGCACAATTTTAATGACATTCTCTTTAGGGATAACACAGATATCACCAATATCTGTGTCATTCCATGTCATAAAGCAGATAATCACATCATCATTATCTACTAATACCTTACCTTCTGTGCAGTTTACTGCTGGTTTATATTTTTTTACTTCTTCTGGATCTTGCCATGTAGCATAGCTAATAGCATCTCTCCACAGAACCTTAACTCTTGGGCAATTATTAAGTTGCGTATTTGTTAAAGAGCTGTGTAACTTTTTCAATATATGCTGGATCTTTTCTACCATCTTCATAATATCTTGGATCGTTCATCATAGATCTTATGTCTGCTAAAGAAGGTTTTACATCTATCTGTGTTTCATGTTGTGGAATAGGTGCTTCTTTTGTTAGATTCATCAATTCCTCAATAACTTTTACACCATCTGCTCTAGCAGCAAATTGAGATATGGCATCATAAGAATCAGGTGTTAGATTCTTTTTAGCCCACAAATTAGCTGATTCAATTCTTTGGTCAGCATTATCTCCTAATAGTTCTTTCTCAGCTTGAATATCTGGTAGTCCAGCAATCTCATTATTAACAAACTGTTCAATACCTTCAGCAAACTGTTCTTGAGATAATCCAGCTTTTCTTGCTGTATCAGCCCACCATTGAAGCATAGGTTCTTCAGTATTAATATCAACATTAACACCTTCTGGTAATTCCAATTCAGGAATAACATATTCTTCTGGTGCTTTTGCTGACATCCTTTTAGCATAATCTTCTTCTAATTCTTTATAGAGAACATCAGTTCTTTGTCCTAGCTTTTTTTCTAAAGCTTTATAGGACATTCCTAGTTCTTCTACATTGAGTTCATTCTTGTCTTTATCCCAAAACTTTTCAGGAACATACTCTGGTATAGAAGATTCTACTTTGTTTTCTTCCGCAACTGCAAAATCTTGTTCTTGTTGTTGCGTATCTTGTGTTTGTTCTTCACTCATTTATTAGCTTTTCCTTTTTTGATTCTAAGTTTAATTAAGTTTAATAAATATCTTTGTCCTTCCAAGTGCCATAAATTACTACTTGGTGTTTGTGGAGATACTGTAGCATTTACAGTAATACTTTCAAGATATTCTAAAACCTTTTTGCCTTGTTCACTTGCGAACACAACAGCAAAATCGTTATCTATTTGTGATTGTTTGATATCAGCCTTGTGGCTGACCAGTGTTTCCCATGACATCCGTATTTGTACCCTGTTGCATTTGAGATTGCAACTGTTGAATTACTTGGGCTTGTTCTTCTTTATTTCGGATTAATTTCTCTGGTAATCCCATTTTTTCTACTAAATATCTAGCTATTTCTTCTTGTTTAGTTACTAGATTCAATACTTGTGGTCCAAAAGTAGTACCAATAATTTCAGCAAATCTTAATACATCTGCTACATCTTGCTGGTATTGAGCTTTAGATAATGGGGAAGTAGCAACAATTTTAACTTTTCTATTGTTTACTTTAGGAATATCAATCTTTCCTTGTTTAATTAATAATCTAATTACTCTCTGTAATAGTGGTGTTACAAACTCAGCTTGTAATCTTCCAAAAGAGGAACCTATTTGTCTAGATAGATCTGCCATTCTCTCAGCTACTTCAGTGGCTGACATAGGTGTTCCTTCAGGTCTACCTAAGGTTTCCATGTAAAGAGCTTTTTTAATATTATTTCTCATGTCTTGTAAGATCAACTGAGCAACATCAAATCTACCAGCGGGTGGTAACGCCTGTAATCCTCGACTATTAGGAGCGATTGGGATTAGACTTCCCGGTACGAGATTTATATTTTCTGGGTTAATCACACCATCATCTTCATAAGTGTAGATACCAGAGATATTCATTTGAGCATTTTGTAAAATCATTTCGACAGTTAAGTTAGTAGTCTTAATAGCAGCCATAGCATTAAAGACTGGTCCACGACCATACACTTCACCTGACGCTTTGTTCCAACGGAAAACAATGTAAGGATTAGATCCTTCCCCTTTTAGTTCTTGCTCATAAATCATTTCTTTTTCTTTTAAGCAAACAACTTGGTAACGATATCTTTCTTCATTAGGTTTGTCATAAAGACGAGTAACACATTCAACAACAATACATTTCTTGTTAGGCTCATCTTCCATACACTTGTAAGTTCTTTCACCTAATTCAGCTTTAGGATAAGCTACTAGTAAATGTTTGTAAGACATTGTTCTTTTTCTAAAAATAGTATCTACTTTTTGATCTGGTCCATTGTTCAACATGACTCTTGGTAATGGGACAGCAGTAAATCTAACAGGGTTAATAGAATCTCCTTCTTCTACTTGAAGGACAGCAGTACCAATAGCAAGATCCATAAATGCTTCATGGACTTCTTGATTAAAGTTAGATCCACTTAATACTTCAAAAATGTAATTAGTAATAGCATCTAACTGTTCATTAATTTCTGGTTTAACTTCATCAGGGATTTCTACTCCCGCTTCTAGATTAGCCCAACGACCATAAGTTGGAACCATTCCTGATTGTAATCTTGATGCAAATTCTTGAATACCTACAACAGCAGTTTCATCAAAGATCTTATCAGTTCTTCTTTCACCAATCGTTTCTTCATAGAAAGATTCTCTTTGAGGCATAGTATATTCGTATGCTTCTTCATACTTATCTTTCCAATGATCGTGGATTGATTCTGCTTCTTTATATTTCTTTAAGAATAATTGGACTCTAGGATCTAGACTTCCATACTGTTCTTCTTCTACTTCAAAGACAGGAACATAAGGCATTATACAGGACTCATCTTTCCAGTAATACTTTTACCAGATATTTTATAAAATTGTCTTTTAGAAGCCGCAGCCATTTCTTTTACTCTTGCTGCTGTTAAAGATGCTTGTTTTTTAGCTGAATCTTCAATTACTGGTGTAGCTGTAGTTCCTGTAGTAGAAGTTGTTGTATTACTACCACCATCTCTACCACCACCACTTGTTGGTGTAAAGTAAGTATTGTATCTATTTAAATTAACATAAGATGAATAAGGCTTGTTATAAATGTTAGATGCTAATGTTAATCCTAATGTAGGCATTCCCATCATAGCACCCATAATTCCAAATGCTGTAGCTCCTACTCTTTTTTGAGAATCATACATCTGTCTTGATAGAGGAATAGGCTCTCTCTTAGATGCTTCATAAGCTTCTCTTGCTTGAGAAGTAAATACTAAACCTTTATCTGTTTGAACTCCTGTTGTAAAAGATCCATTCTTTTGCATAGTACCTAAACCTTGAGATGCTAAGTATTCATTTCTTGCAGCTTGGTATTCACTACCATACATTTGATCTTTACTCTTAGTAGAATAAAAACCAGTAACACTAGTTGATGCTCCTTTAACAGGACCAGCTACTGTAGTAACAATTCCTAATTTCTTTCTAGCATATTGGTCAGCTTTAATTCCTTGAACAACAGGACTTGTTGCTGCTGATTTATTTGACATCCCAGCTTTAGAGGCTGATCCACCACCACTAGCTGAACCTTTTTCTGCTCCCATTAACTTATCTCTTTTCCTTTTTCATCATAAAAACCTCTACCACCAGCTCTGGTAAACAGAGATCTTTGTCCTACTAAGCCTTTTAATCTTCTTTTCTTTTGCTTCTCTTGCTTTGCAATTAATTCTTCTTTTTCTTTTTCAGCCGCTTCTCTTTCTTCTTTCAAGCGTCTTTCTTGTTCTAGCTCAGCTTCTGATTTTTTTGGCGTTCTTGATCCGAATAAACTTCCCATTATAGTTCTATTTCACAAAAATTATGTTTTTTCAACGCACAATATAATTGATAGGGTGTAAATATCCACCATTTATTTAATCCTAGTATTCTTTGAACATAAGATACACAGCTATGTTCTTTAATCCAAGATTTCATTATAGTAGGAAACTTTGTATGATTAAACGCACAATCTCCCTTGAGAACTTTAGCTTTTTTTTGTTTAAGTAACTCAAAAAACGCATCTGTTTTCTTACTATCTAATACTTCAATAAGCATTTGACCATAGATATATTCTACAATAATCCAATGATTACAAGTAGTATCATGATATAGAACCCCACAATGTTTAAATCCTTTCTTAAAGAACTTAATTGACTTATCAAAGTCATTGTTCTGTAGGAAAAAGACTAAAACCCTTTTCTGTTTTGCCATATAGATTTCTTCCTTATTTTATTATCAAAGATATTCCAGCTTCTAGTTTTAGCTACTGTAGGTTGGGTTGATCTTCCAGCCATTAATGATCTACCTTCTCCAGCACCTAGCATTAAAT
>Ga0208645_1003762_pt1 | contig 11069 bp, 13 predicted proteins | sample VirMetDEL_Sep_01_FD_184519 | JGI IMG/M metagenome (GOLD analysis project Ga0208645, IMG submission 184519) | Aqueous microbial communities from the Delaware River and Bay under freshwater to marine salinity gradient to study organic matter... | ecosystem: Environmental > Aquatic > Marine >...
CAAATGCTCCTTCTAATTTTGCAGCTTGTTCTTCGTATGCTCTTTTATAATCTTCTTCAGTAAATGGTGGTTTAGGTTCTTCTGGTTCACCTTGTAATAATGGTAAAACACTAGCTGCGGTAAATGCAGTTGCTAATTTATTTTCTTTTGCTTTAGTTAATAATTTTTGAATACCTGTTGGCTCTGGTGTTGTTGGAACATTTAACCCAGAAAGTTCTCCACCTCTAGATACTATATCTCTACCAAATTTATCTGTACCAATTACAGTGCCTTCTGGCATGTTAGCTCTATTTAAAAAACTGGTGCCTAAATTACCTTGAGGCATTGCCGCAGCTTGTTGTCCAAAACCTAAACTTGAAAATGGTGAACCTTGTCCAATACCCATACCGGCTCCTCCACCCATTGCCCCTATTGCATAAGAACCACCCCCTAATAGAGCTGCGTCTCTTAATGCTCTTCTTGTGGATTTACCTCTAAGTTTTTGTACGCCAAATGTGGCTAAAGCTATTGTAAATGGATCCATAGTCTATTTCATTAATTATAGACAATATTACCATTTTACTTAGGTAATATCAACTCGTCAGCAAATCTACCCTCATACTGATGTTCACCAATATGTGCTATTGGATCGTCAATAAAGGCATGACATTTGCCACCAATCTCAGTCCATAGTTTACAGAAAGAGAAGTCTTCACCTAAATAAGTTTTGGTTTCTGGGTCGTGAATACAATCAAAAAAATTCCACATATGAGGCTTATCTACATACTCACCATTTATTACAGTTTTTTGTACGATTTGTTTATCTGGATAAGCTTCAATCATCTTATCAAATACTCTTCTTTTAATTAACATACATCCAGTAGGGCTATGGGTTACTTCTATTACCCCTCTATCTACGTTAACATTATTAGGATCCGCTATCTTCATAGGATAAGTATGAAGCCATCTTCTTATATCATCACCTTTTTTAATCTCACCTTTTTGCATCTTTTTAAATGCTTTATCCCACATTAAAGTTTTAAGTGGGTATGGTATTGAGATAACATCTTTATCTCTTTCAATCATTTTAAATATAGACTCTGCATTAAATAGTATATCTGAATCAATAAATAACATATGGGTTAAACCAGACTCTATAAAACCAGATACACATAAGTTTCTACCTTGAGTTACTAAAGATGATTTCATTATTTGAAAAGCAACATCAACATTTCTTTTCATGCATTCTTTTTGAAACTCTAATAACCCTTGAGCATAATGAATTGAACATTGATCATGTACAGGCGTTGCAACAAATATTGAAAAGGGTGCCTTTTCTTTATTCGTGACCCGTGAGCCGTTATCCGTTTTCCACATCGGTGTAATCTTCTTTAATCCATCCACAACACGTGGCATTGGCTTAACATTAGCCTCTTTTAATGTTTGATAAGTGTCTTCATTAATATAGGTTTTATTTTTTTCCACTAATGGCTCCTCTCAAAAAGCTTTCCCATTCCATTCCTTTTTTATTCCAATTGTAAAATCTTTTATAAAATAATTGTTGTTGTTCAAGGTGATCTTGTATAAACGGCTCATGTAAATAACTTGCTGCAATTTTAATAGCTGCTGCTGTGCCTTTAGCCATTTGTTCAAAGTCTTCTGTGTAATTTACATACACAGGCCATTCTGCACAAGTTTCATATAATGCACCATAGTTATTAGTAATAACATGAACACCTGATGCTAAAGCTTCTAAAGCAGACACACAAGAAGTTTCTTCAAAAATGCTTGGGTATACAAACATATCATATTTATTCATATTAGCTTTTATATATTCGTTTGTTTCGTAGCCTATGTAATTTACATTTGGTAATTGTTTAGCCTGTTCATACAAAGGTTTGAACTGATCATCGTTTTGTTTTTTAAATTCATCACCATAAACTTGAGTTGATGAATAAACGTCCAGTGTAATATTAGGATCATTAATTTCTTGCATTGCTCTTAATAAAACATTTAATCCTCTCCAAGGAGTACAGTGATGTATTAATTTTATAGGCTCGCCTTTTTTATAAATTTTTCTTTGTGGAAAAGACTCAATACCGTTTTTAATTACAATAGATCTGTCTGTTGGTATATCAAAGAAGTATCTAAACTTTTCATAGTTCCAATGTGAATTGAATACATACCAATCATATTCTTTATGTCTTGATTTGTTACCAAAAAACTCTTGAAGGTTTGGTTGATCGTATGAATTCTTTTGCCAAAGGATGTTTACTTTGTTTGGGTCTAACGGTACCTTACCCGGTACTGAAGTGCATATCTGGACTCTAGATAATAATTCTTTACCAACATATTTTTCTAACAACTCATGTTGTATTTCGGTTGCGCCTCTGGGCTTCATTATTTTTTTGTTTTAGCACCCATACTGATTCTTGTGACTTTGATTTCTAAATCTTGTCTGAAATCATCTTGAGTTGTATCAGTATTGGGATCTGCTACATCAGCATCAAAATCTTCTTTACTAGCATATACCTTACCAGTTCTTTTATGTTTTATTATTTCTTTTGCTTCAGCAGGTATTTTAATTAAATCACTCATCCTCTTCCTTGTCTATTATATTTTTTATTATGTTGCAACTTAATTTTTTTATTAGGACTCTTTGTATGTCTTCCAGGTCGTTTTCTAGGTTTTGGTCTAGGTACAAAATGTGTAAATTTTTGTTTAGCCATTATAACGAATTAAATACAAATGATAATGCAAGAAGTGCTAATATTATAAAAAACACTTGAAATATAGTTCTTCTTAAATTACCCATTTTGATCTTCTCTAGAAATTTCTAATATTGAGCACACTGCTGTAACACTTGTAGTATCACTTGTCTCTAAAGTCAATGCATCGTTCTCTTCTAGAATTATTGGTCCTTTAGCAATATTACAAATAGTGGGTCCAGTGATAGATGCATATGCAATTAGATTAGAAGTATTTGAATTTGAACTATCGTTTATTTTTGCTTTAACTACTTTACTTCCAGCTTCATTAGTAACTTGTATATTTTGAACAATACCTCTTCCATTTACTGGAGCAGTATAAACTGTTACAGCTGCAGTAGTTGTTCCTGTAAAGAACGCGTTTTTATAAATATTAGCCATTTGTAGTATCGTACCATTTTATTGAACCAATAACACCATCATTATTGGATGCACCTTTAGCACATAAAGTTAGTGTGTCAGATACACCTGCTATTGTTTGTCCAAGTTGATATTCAAAATTAAAACCATCTCCAAAGTTTTCAATAGAAACCCCTTTACCTGATAAATAAGTTCTATTTATAATAGTCCCACCTGTAATAGTTGTAGTACCAGTTAAATCATATTCTACATTATCAGAATAACTTGTATATGAAAACGCTGTTGATGGAGTTGCGTTTTGTCTTAACTGTACTTCAAAATCAGAGTTAGATACAGCAGAAGCTATAAAACCTTGAGGAATAATAAGTGCGTAAGGTCTTCCTGATTTAATTCTAATAGTTCCTAAATTATAAAATGTACCAGCTGTTGTTAAGGTAACTCCAGCTAATGAAGCAGTTCCAATTGATTGAATAACTCCTTGTGGAGAATAGCCACCTTCAATCATACAAGAAGAACATACTTGTTGTAATACAGCTGCACCAGATATCGTTCCTGTCGTTTCTATTTCATATCTTATTGGTAAGTTTGCAGTTTGCATATAAACCGTATCTAAATTATTAGCATTATAAAATGTATGAGCAGTTATAAATTTTCCATCTATAACAAATCCAACTCTAACACTTCCCATTCCTAACCATTCATAATCTGTAAATAATATGGTTGCTTTAGTTGGATTTAAATCATATCCACTTGCTCCTGTACCATCTAACTTGTCACCATTCCAAGCTGACTGTGCAATTGGATCATCAACACTTGAACCTGATGTATAACTTCTTCTTACAATTTGATAACCTGTTCCCGTATCTTCAAAAAAGATTCCATTGTTTGCATCAAAAGTTCCAACACGTTGTTCTAATCCAGATTCTTGTGCATTCATTACAAATGTATTAAATATAAATAATGACTTACCTGGTTGATAAGACATAACTCTTTTTGATTGTCTTATGACTTTATCGCCACTAGCTGTAGTTACATTTAAATTAACTGTAGATTTATTTGCGGTATATGAAACTGTTCCTGATCCAGTTAAAGATTCATCAAAGAGATTATTCTTTGACATTACATTTGTACTATCAAAAATAGTAAATGGATTAGAAACTCTTAATCTTCCAAATGCATCATAAGCATTTGATCCATTTCCACCACCAATGACTGTAGGTTCTACGTTGACATTATTACAAGACATTAATTAGACCTCATATTAAACCAAGTAAATCTTTCTATCTCTTGTTTTAAATCTTCTTGAAACGAAAAGTTTAATTGGTTCTTTAATGTTTCTAAAGATGCATTTAATTGACGTTGGTTAGTTGCATCGTATTGTTCTTTAGGCTCTGGTATTTGTACAGTTATCTTAGCCATTATCTTCTTCCATCCGGTTGTATATCTATTCTAAATAAACCTAGTCTCCAGTTTTCATCAGTTGAATCATTTTCTATTTTAAGTGCAGCTAATCTTGCTCTAGCTCTTGTATCTATTTTTTCTGTACTTGAGTTTACAGTAAAGGGTCCGAGAGGCGAGGAGCTTGCAGTATTACTCGGGTAATCTCTTAAATTAAACGTAACTTTAGCATTACCAGCTAAAGTTTTAAAATCTGGAATAAACCTTCTAATTTTTATAAACACTTCTCCATCTCCTTGATCATCTAAATCAAAATCACCAGATTCAATATAAGCTTGTATAGCAGTTTTATTACCTGCAAAATCTACTTCATTAACACCTGTTTCATGTTCATAATAAGTTGTTGCTCCTTGTGATGTAGATATACCATTTACTACTGGATAAGTTCCTGCAACATTTTCTGTAAATTCTGTCATATAAGGTTTGTCATAAATAGATGCATCAATACCAGAAGTTCTTGCAAGAGTTCCAGTAACCCAAGTACCTTCTGCATAATTATATGTTACTACTCTATCAACTGCATCTGATCCAGATTTAGGATAGAACCAGGATATCTCAGAAAATAAACTATTATGCACTGCAGCAACTTGTTCACCTGCATTTTTATTAATACCTAAATTATTTCCAGTTGTTTGGAATACAAAGTCTTCAACTAAACATGGTAGTTTTTTAACAGTACCATCATAGACAAAAAATCCACCTTCATCAGATATCCAATACACAGCACCATCAACAAACACAGATGCGTGTTGTCCAGTTAAACCACAGTTTGCACCTACTTGTCTAATTGAGAATGTAAATGGTGGACCAACAAACTGCGTTACGTATGCAGCAGTGTTGGTGTGAATCATAATATAGTCTTTACCTTTTGTAGCTCCAATAATTTGTGTACCATTATCAATTCTAAATGTTCCTGCAGTATTGATAGAAGTTGGTTGATAATCAGATATATCTTCTTGGTCTGAAAATCTTATAAACATTTTATCTTGTGTTGATGGGTTACCAATTGTTGTTTCAGTTCCTAAATGAAATAAATGTCTATCTTGGTCTGATACAATTGTCATAACTGATTTAGTAGGATTGTTAGCAACTGATGATGCTCTAGTTGTTAAAGCTCCAGTCCCACTTGCTTGAATAGGTAGCCATTGAAAAGTTCTTCCATTATGTACCGTTGCAATTAAATTTTGTCCAAAATTATCTAAAGACCACATACCAGGATCTAGGAATATATCGGTTGCCGTTCTAGGTGTACCCCATGTACTTGTACCCCATTGGCCAACACCCCAACCAAAAGCAGGACTTTGAAATATATCTCCAATTCTAATGTAAGGAAGTGGATCTAAAGTACCGTCATTAGTAGCTCCAGTTCCTGTTTCAGCCGATGGCATTTGAATAGTAAAAGTTGTAGCACTTGGAACTGTTTTAACTTCAAATAATACATCATTAAAATCTCCAGAAGTATAATTGGTTTGACCACCGGTAAAAGAACCTGCATTTTCAAAAGTAACAATATCTCCAACTTCAACACTATGGGCTGAAGTTGTTGTAATAGTAACTGTTGTTGATCCGTTAGTTGTTGTTATATCTGCACCAGTAGATTGTCTGTCTGGATCTATAGGAGTAATATCATAAAAGCTACCATCATAGTAAATATACAAACATCTGTTTGTGCCTATAGCTGCATACTTACGACCATCTAAATCTGCAAATACATGTTGTGCTCTTGCAACACCAATAATAGTATCATTAACTAACTGTTGCCAACCACCAATTTTTTCTGGCATACCATATCTAAATCTTACATTATCTCCATCTACCCATACATTTTCAGCTTGGGTATCTGTGATTTGTTTATTAAAACCTGGTCTAAATGGTATTTTTCGTAAAGCCATAACAGCATTATAGCATATGTGAATTAATTAGTAAGTACGGAGAGTGTGGTGTGGTGGTACTCCCCGTACAAGTCTAGATTATAGACTACTTCTTAGACTTCGTCAACTTGGCCCCTTTAAACCAAGCTGGTAGACCAATTAAAGGTCTTTTATCTAATTCGTTTTCTTTAGCAGTTTTAGATCCTGCTTTGTTATAATGTAAGAATACTTGACCACAGTTCTTACCTTTGAATTCTTCTCTCCAATGTTCTAAATCACATCCAGAATAAATTAACATATCTCCAGGTTTGAGGTCGACTTTAATTCCAGCCTGACCTTCTTTACCTGTTGGGTCTAAATAGATTGGCCATTCATCTCCACCTAGATTTAATGTTGTTGAAATTTCACAAGAGTATCTATCTTTGTGACGAGCTAGTACATCTCCTTCTTTATAGATTCTTGCATAAGAATAAGTCTCAGATAATTTTAAACCTGTGTGTTTTTCCATAACAGGTTTTACTTCTTGCAACAATGTTTCCATTGCAATATCAGAATAATGAGAATAAGTGTTTGGCACTTGTTGATCATTCCATACACCAAAGTATTCGGTAAATGGTGAAATGTATTTGTTGTCAAATAAAAATCTTGCAACTTTTCTTTTGTTTAAAAAATATTTGTATACAAATTCTGCGAGTTCTGGTGAGATAGCTCCTTTTAATACTGTGTATTTATTTTTTTTGAATGACATTATTTTCTCCTTGATAGTTTAAAACTGCTTTTGGTATTGCTTGGCAATTCCAATGTATAAATCTAAATGGCTCATAACCCATATCGACAATATATTGATGAGGCATATATGATGGGAAGAAAATCATTCTTCCAGGTTTTACCTTATAATGTATTTGTGAAGTTGCATAAGTGATATTAGATTTATCTTTTTCTGGTAACAAGTTCATTACGTTACCTGCACGTGGATCTTCAAACATTGGCATAGATGTTTTCTCACTTGCTTTTAAAAAATAAAAACCAGACATATGTCCATTCCAATGAGTATGTAAAGTATGATGACCTGCACCTTTATGTGAAAACTCTTGTACCCACATTTCTGTAATAAATACTTGATAATTAGTTAAATCAAAACCCATCTCTAATAATAAATTATGAGATGTTGCTCCAATATAATTTTGAAGTTCTGCAAATTTTGGATCTCCAATTAATGATGTTGAATGAAAGACGTGACCCATATCTCCTTTATCACCAAACTTTTTATTTCTTTCATCAATAGCTGGTTTTAAATTTTTTCTAGATGCTTCAATATATGGATCAGATGCTTTATTTAATTCTTTTACATATTTATCTTGATCGGCATACCAGACAGGACAAGCAAAATATTGTTCTCTTGCAAGTTGTTTTGGATAACCTTCTTCAATAATCTTTTTTGTTTTTTCTTTTTTAGCTTTTGCTTTTTTCTTTTTCATATTTCTCCTATCTAAATGGATATCCTAAGTTCCAAATCACCAAACTATTTCGTTCACCACTTTTTACTGGACATACTCTATGCCATACAAATGAAGGAAATACAACTAAAGATCCTTTAGGTAATATCTCTTTACACTTAACAATATTAGCTTTTTTATCAGGATCTAAATTTCTAAAATCAAATTCTAATTCACCACCTTTATAATCTTTTGGATCTGATAAAGTAACGGTTACAGATAATTTTCTAATTTTTCCATTAGTTGGATCTTGTGGATTTTGTTGATTGAAATAAGGTTTATCCCAAGAATCACAATGCCAATCATAATATTGTCCTTTTTTATATTTTGTAAATTGACAAGACTCAGACCAATCCCAATTAAAATTCCAACCTGCACTTTGATTTGCTTGATGCACATAAGGTTGTATTTCTTTATACACCCATCTATCATTCATCCAAACAATATCTGAATTTCTTTTCTTTTTTAAATCAGTTACTTCTTTTGAATTTAATTTCTTTTTACCAAAACCACCTGTCACTGCCATTTGATCTTGCATTTGATGACCATACTTTACAATGTCATCACAAATTCTTTCAGGAATAGCTGATTGAAAATACCAATAATAGTTTGAGAGATTCATAAATTCTTTATGAACACATAGATATCATTTTTTAAGAAACAGTCAAGGTTCCAGTAACTGTAAATGTTGCAACTTTACATCCACCTGGTGTAGTTGTGCTTGTGTTTGTACAAGGACTCACAGCAAATGTTGCAGCACTTGGACCTCTTACAACTACAATTCCTGAACCGCCAGAACCTGCATTAGCTGGATCTGGACTTCCTCCATCACCACCTGTACCTGTATTAGCTCCACCTGAAGTTCCAGGTCCTGCATTATATATAGCTCCTGTTCCACCACCTGCATAATTTGTTGCACATCCTGTAATAGCATTAGGAACAGTTGGGCCTCCAGGTCCACCTGCTGGACCACTTCCATTTGTTCCAGCTCCACCAGCTCCACCTCCACCACCAGCTCCGTAATTAGGTGCTCCACCTAAACCATCTCCACCATCATTTCCTTCAGGAGGATTAAATCCTCCTGCATTACCAGTTCCACCAGCTGCACATCCAGGACCACCAGAATTACCACCACCTCCACCACCAGATCCTCCTGGTAAACCTTGTACAGTTTGTCTAGCACCACCTCCACCTCCAGTGGATGTAATACTATCAAAACTTGAATCATTACCATTAGCACCATAATCACCAGCAGGTTCTGATGGTCCGCCAGCTCCAGCACCACCAGCTCCTATAGTAATTGTGTGATCTCCTGCAGATATAAATATATTACTTGCTTGTAACGGACTTGGACCATAACCAGAAGCTCTATATCCTCCAGCTCCACCACCTCCACCGCCATCTGTTCCACCACCTCCACCACCAGCGACAACTAAATAATCTAAATTATATCCAAACTGTGGCCACGTTCCTTGTTGCTTGGCTGCTAATTGAGATTGTAAGCTCCATACACCACTTGCTTTGTTTAATTCTTTTACGATGACTACACCTGAGCCGCCTGCTCCTGAAGAAGTTGGATTATTACCTCCACCACCGCCTCCACCGCCAGTGTTAGCTGCTCCTGTAACATTTGGAGATGGTGCACCAGGAGCTCCACCACCTGATCCACCAGAAGCTGTCCCACCAGGACCTGTGCTTCCACCACCACCAGCAAAATATTTATAACTTGGAGAAGGACCTGGAGTTCCATTACATCCCGCAATAGCTGTCGGTATTCCTATACCTATTCCTCCAGCGCCACCAGCAGTTGGTGTTCCTGAACCTCCTACAGCTCCAGCACCGCCGCCACCACCGCCACCAGCATTTGAAATAGCGTTTCCGCCTGGATTACCTTCAGCAGGTGTATAGCCTCCTGCATTACCTGTTCCTCCAATTAAAGAAGGTGTAGGTCCACACGCATCAGCTCCTGCACCACCGCCAGAACCTCCTGGAAATCTACAAGTATTATTTGCTTGATCACCAATTCCAGCTCCGCCTCCTGATGTTGTAATTGAATCTATTCCATCCGTTCCAGAAGGATTAAAACTTGAAGGATCACCTCTATAACCTGCGTTTTGTTGAACATTTGCTCCTGCACCTCCTGCTCCTACAACTATAGAATAAGTTGAACCACCATTTACATTTAAAGATGGTCCTGCAGATCCAGTTGTATCAAAAGATGTTCTTGCGCCGCCAGCTCCACCTGCTCCACCATAAGATGGAGTTGATCCTCCACCTGCTCCACCTGCGACTACTAAATAATCTACTACTCTAGTTCCTGGTTGTGTAGTTAAGCAGCCTGATGATGTTTTAACAGTAACCGTACACTTCCCGAAAGAAGTTTTATTTGTTTTACCGATTATACCGCCATTGGTTCTGGCCATTTGAGTCTCCTATGCGGACACCCAAGCTGTGCCGTTCCAATCGTATACTGTTGGTGTTTCCGCTGTATCGTCTGATTTAGTTGCTTCCCAACCTTTAGTATTATCTGCTTGATACTTTGTATCATTCCATCTGATAACATATCTCCAAACAGATGGATCTGCTCCATCATCTGTAATTGTTGGATAAGCAATAGGTGCTTGCCAATCATCATTAGAATCTAATGACCAAGATGCGAAAGGTTGTGGATTTAAAAATTTATCTTTTGAATAATCGTACGTATAACCAATACCACAGTATTGTTTTCTAAAATTTGAATTGTAAGAAGTTTGTTTCCAAGTGCCACCTTTAAAAAAGTTAGCGCACCAAGTTTCTCCATCCGCGTGCATATCATTTGCACCTAATGGTCCAGCTGCTGTATTAATGTCATTACCTACAACAACGACTCTTTCAACAACCCATAATTCATTAGAGGTATGACCTGTTGGGTCTACTTTTCTTTTTATTTCTGCAAAGTGTGCCATTTTATTTTTCTCCTAATGTTATAATTATAAATTAAACCTAATTCACTGTCAATGTACCTGTCACCGTAAATGTAGCTACTTTAGCTCCACAAGGTGCACAAGTAACTGTGTTTGTACAAGGGCCTGCTACAACACAAGCTGCGGCTGGTAATCTAACAATTACTATACCAGATCCACCTGATGAACCAGTAG
>Ga0208645_1003768_pt1 | contig 11055 bp, 6 predicted proteins | sample VirMetDEL_Sep_01_FD_184519 | JGI IMG/M metagenome (GOLD analysis project Ga0208645, IMG submission 184519) | Aqueous microbial communities from the Delaware River and Bay under freshwater to marine salinity gradient to study organic matter... | ecosystem: Environmental > Aquatic > Marine >...
ACGAAATAACTACGAGCTGCTCGTCTGGCCCTGAGCACGAAATCACCTATGTCAATGTCATACAGCCCAATGATGAAACACCTCAATATGACAATCTTTGTTTAGTTGGTATCAATGCGAAGGCTACCAGGGAATGGTCGCAATTCTCTCAATTTTCCGCGTATGTAACTGAGGGCATAAAAGTTAATAGCTTGCTCGGTAGCTACGAAAGCACCCATTTATTCCCAGAAATCTTGCATGATTTTATGCTAAATAAGCGTTACGGTTTAGGCAATGAAATCAGCGCAGAACAGATAGACACAGCATCCTTTGCTACTGCAGCACAATTCTGTCTTGACAATCGTTTTTTCTACGATGGCCCGAAGCTTAGTAATACGAATTGGCGGCAATGGGCTGCAGATACTGCAGCCACGCACTGTCTATTGCTGATCGAACGCGGCGGCGTGTTCTACTTGGAGCAGGCTATTCCTGAACAGCCCGAAATTCGCGGTTTATTTACGGCTGGTAATTGCATCAGCATGGAATTGACCATGGCAGAAGCCGAGCAGCGACAGCCTGTATCTATTTCAATCAAGTACAGGACAGAGGAGTATGGCGGTGCTGCGCCATCAGCAAGCACAGACCCAACCTATGGTTTGTTTCCCGAGCCACAGGAGCGCCTTGTGTATCACACGGCTTGGGGAGAGGGCGTGACCGAAAGCATTGATATATCGGACTACTGCACCAGTGAAAACCATGCCACGAAGGCAGCGCGTTACGTCATTGGTGCTCGCAAGCTATCCGATCACACGGTCAAGATTGCAACTACCTATGAAGCGCTCACAAGCTCCCTTGCACCTGGCGATTTTATCAAAGTCGCTTTGGATTACACGCATTACAATCAATTTGTAAATGGCGCTGTTACCGGAGACGGCAAGCTGGTATCGTCCACTGCCCTGGCGGATGGTGCATATACCGTTGTGTATTGGACAGGCGAGCAAGCGGCTGAAGTAATAGAAGGGACGTTGACCGTCAGCAACAGTGGAACCACTGCAAGTCCTGCTGGAATTGTCTTTACGGTCAAAACCGCAGAAATCATCACGCGCACATATCGAATCGACTCAATCCAGCCCAGCGACGACGGCTACGAAATTGAAGCCGTCCATACACCGCTTCTTTCTGATGGCACGCTCCAGCTTTACGCTGAATGGAGCGATGACTCGTACTGGACGACACTCTGATCATGGCAATTTTTCCAGCAGCAACGCCCACGGCAATGGATTTCACCGCACCGGAGTTTCCGGTTAAATCCAACACGTCGCTTAGCGGTGTCGTGTCTCGCCGTATTTTTGGTAACCGAGGCTCGCGCTCAGTGCTCAGCCTCAGTTTCGACAATATAACCGATGTTGTCGCCGCCGAATTTCTCGACACTTGGAACGAAGCAAAAGGGCAATTAGAGAGTCTTACTATCCCGGCCGCTGTGTTCACTGGAGCCGAATTGGCTTTGACGACTTATCTTGAAAACGGTGGCGATGATTTAATTTGGCATTTTGCGGAACCGCCTCAACTGCAGCGCGTGAAGCCAGGCGTAAGCAGTGTCCGAGTTACACTTGAGGCGACTCGTGATTCCTAGCTAAAGTAATCACAGATTGGAGTGAACCTTGGCAGTCCTTACTGGTAAAAATGGCGCTCTGCGCTGGAATGGAGGCACGATCGGTAAGGTCAGGTCGTGGTCGTTGAGCGTCAACAAGGACGCGCTAGAAACCACAGATCTCGGCAAATATGATCGAACATATACAGCCGGATTACGTGGAACGACTGGCAGCGCTGATTTGATGTACGATCCGGGAGAGGGTGGTGCCGTCGAATTGCTTAATAGCATTTTTGGAAATGATTCCACGGTGTCGCAGTCTGTTGAATTCGTTCTTGACTCTGCTGGCGGCAAGACTTTTAGTTGCAGCGCATTTTTAACAAGCGTTTCACCGAGCGTGAGTGTTGCCGATATTCAGGTTTGTTCAATTTCATTTCAAGTTTCCGGTCAGATTAGCGGTGGCTTCTGATAATGGCAGTTCTCGGCACGAATGGAATTGTCAGGCTAAGGCGAGATGCACCCAGCCCGATCGTGCTGCCAATATCTGTTGCGCGTGCAGATATTGATGTTTTTCTGGTTAGAAGCCAAGAATTTTGGAATGGAGATGAAGTAAGGCTTTTGTCCCCTGATGGACTGCCTTTATCAACGGATGCGTTGCCTAGTGGGGTTGGATGCTATTTCGGATCCTTTTGGGAGCTTGGATTAAATCGAATTCACGTAACAGCGGAAACGGCTTCATATTATGTAACAGACGATGACAGTGTTTATTTTTACAATCGCGGCACTCCGATCAATAGTGCAACTTATTATATTTATAGAGACAAACTAGATCGAATTAGTTTCTACAATACAAGGGCGGAAGCTCTTGGCGGAAGTCGCGATGACAGAATAGATATAAAACAGCTTGATTTTAAATATATTATTGTATCGGCCGCGGGAACGGAGGAATATGACAACGCAATTGCGGAATGCGTCGCAGCAGCCGGCGAATATAGGCTAAGTGATGTGACAGATGAAGTTACCTTGGAAAGCATCTGTGATTTCCCCCCACTTTTCTTGCAGCCAGTAGCTGGTTCGGCAGAGTATGACGATGCCGAGCTGCAGCCTCGTCGATGGATAAACGGATTCCCTTGGATTGTCCAAGGATGCATTGCCGAATGGAGCATTGAGCTTGATGCCGCTGGAATTAACACAACGGCGGTCGGCGATAAATTTGGCGAAAACGTAAAATCAATCGTCAGTGGCGGCGGGACATTTGATTTCGATATTGACAGAAAAGCCAGCAGTGACAGCTATGACGCAACCGCGTTAATGCAATTATTGCTTCTTACCGAGAAGGGCTGTAAGGCGGAAGCTGAGTTTTACATGATTTACGGAAGAGAAGAAAGCGGCTCGCGGCCGGATCTTCTCCCCGGCGATTTGTTTTATGAATGCGATATTTTGATTACGAACAGCGCCGTCAACACCAGGGCTGGTCAAATTATTGTTGGTACAGCGAATTTTGTTACCACTGGCCCGATTGAGCTTAGAATGGGCACATAAGCTCGACGCTGTACAGGGGGCTAAACGTGTCTGCCATTATTTTGCCTGGTCAAACTGGCGCGATCAATGATATCAATATTACTCAGGCTGATTACCGTGATCAAATTGCTGCTATTGCCATTGCAGCTCGCCGCTACTCCGGCGGCACTGATCAGGGCGTTAGCACCACATCGCTGTATGTAGACCCCGAAATCGGCGTTGACGACTGGAATGCAGGCGTCGCAGATGGCACTGCTGTACCGCCATTAACCAACCAGCAAATTACGGCAGGCTATTCCAAAAGCGCACCATTCAAAACCCTGCAGCGTGCGTTGATCGAAGCCGCCCGGCTGTCGATTGTTTCTGGGGCATCGAACGATCTTTATGACCGTGTGGTCATCCGCGTGTCACCAGGCGAGCATATTATTGACAATGCGCCCGCTGGTGCTGAAACTGTAAGTTCTTGGGGTAGCTCCTTTTCGCCCACTGCTGCAAACCTGCGTGCCTTTAATGGCAGCGGCATTGGCGTGATTCTGCCTCGCGGCGTTTCGATTGTTGGCGAAGACCTGCGTAAATCCGTTATTCGCCCTAGCACTGTTCCGGCTGCCAACCTTAATCCTTCCACTGCTCGCGGCGCTGTCTTCAAGGCGACTGGCGGATCATTCTTTTTCAACTTCACATTTAAAGATGCCATTGGCATCACTACTTCGCATCACCTACTGTCGGCATTTGAATTTTGTTCTGAAGCCGAGCTGAGCGCCTTCTACGCCAAAGTTGCCACTGCATTTGGCCTAAATCCTTCCGATACAGAAATCATCAATCCTGGTGAAACACAAATCACTACTGTTTATCCTGATGGTAGCGCTGTCCCTGAAGTGGATTCCACTCGCGGCAGCTCTCCTTATGTCTTCAACTGTTCGCTGCGTTCTGACTATGGAATGTGCGGCATGTTCCTTGATGGCAGCAAGGTAACAGGCTTCAAAAGCATGGTGGTGGCACAGTTCACCAACGTGTCCCTGCAAAAGGACATGAACGCATGGCAAATTTACAGCTCTGGCAGTTGGAGCGTCCCAGCAAATTATGCCGCCTACATCTCTTCTGATATCAATAATGTCCGTTATCGCATCGGGGGTGATATCAATCACGAAACAGGCTGTTATGAGGTTGATTATAGAAGCTTTGGCTTTAAATGTATCAACAATTCAATCCTTCAGGAAGTTTCTTGCTTTGTGATTGGCGATGCCGTTCACCACTGGACCGCAAGTGGCGGCGAATGCACTATTACCAATAGTAATTCCAACTTTGGTCTAACTGCGCTTCTCTCTTCGGGCTTCCGTGGTATTGGTACTGACGGAGGCGCTTTTGATCAAGACAGTGGTTTTATAGCAAAAGCCGTCCGCCGTGCTCTTAAGGTAAAAACTGACGGCAGCAACATCCGTCAAATCACCATTGGTACTGTTTCAGGCTACAACAGCAGCACTGGCGTACTGACGCTTGAAACAGCTTTCGATCCTAATCTTACATTCGGGCGGTACGGCTACAGCCTTAAAGAGAACGATTACCTTTGGATTGAAAATCGCAGTCGTGATACAGGCCCTGGTTATGTCCCTGGAGATAAAGACGCATCGTCTGCTATTGACGTAAGGGCAAAACTTGCTGCCACTCCTTGGGCGGAAGGTTCACCAACGCTGATCAATGTCAATCCAAGTGGCGACTTGGCGATCAACAACATCACAACAATGGATCCGGCAGTACTTGTCGGCAATCGCGTTTATATTCGTCGCCTTGTTGACACGCGTACTCCCGAAGAGCGCAAGTATTCCATCATTACTGAAAACAGCAATCCAACCACTACACGTCGGCCTGTTGGTAATTTCATTGCCCGCCTAGGTAACCGCACTGGCCTTAGTACTCAGCTTGACCCAGCCAACGGTTCTGGAGAAGTCTTTCTTGTTTCTGAATCGACGATTGACAATGCAGGTGGTGGCGTCTCAAGCAGTCGGTTCAATGTTGTACTGCGTCCTGGCGATTCTGCTAGTAGTTTTATTCCTGACAATTATTATCGCGTTGGCACGCCTGCTTCTAATTCCAATCGTATTTATCGCTCTAAGCGTAACGAAACGTTTAGCTCCTTTTCAACTGACGAATGGGAGCCCACGCTGCCGATGCTTACGAACGAGCGTGGCATTGAATCCTTGCGCATTGCCATTGGCGTTGAATTGCTGATTGACAAAGATCTATCCAATGATCCAGATAGCACTGACCTTGGCGTAAATCAAGAAACCGACGCTGATGTGTTGGCGCAAGTGCGTAGCGCCACTGATTATCGAGGCGTTGGCGATTTTATGTTGGCAGTTGGTTATAGCACAACCAATGTTGATTCAATCCTTTCGCTGCAAACAAGCACTACAACGCGTGATTGGGATCCTTCGGCACTTAGCAGTCCAGCCCCTAGCGGAAAGCTAAGCGCTCGTGGTTACTGGCCTTTGGAATTTAATCGTCCGAGTCTGATTCGTGCTTTTGGTCAAGCATATGAATGGGCCGGTCAGGGCAACTATTCCAAGGCAATGCCCAAGTACCAAGTGAGTGCCTTGAGTGATCAACACAAAATTGATTACTTTGCCGTCAATCACATGGGCGGTCGCGTTTATAACACTGGCTTTAACGAAGATGGCTTGATCGTTCAAGGCGACACAATCAATGACCTTGGCACCAACACTGTTGTTACCACTGAAACGGCTGGCCTCGGTGCGCTAGGTGGAGATCCAGATTTTCCCGTTGTACCTACTAGTTTCGACACACTGACGGTCACAGACGAATTCAACGCTCTTCAAGAAGCCAATTTCAACAATATCAATATCAATGGCGTTATTGATGGTGCCCCAACGTTTGCGCCAAACTTCCTGCCAGTTGCGAGCGAAACAGTTGAAGGCGTGATTGAGCTTGCCACTTCGGCTGAAGTGGCGGCATTCAATGAAATCGACAAAGCTGTAACACCTGCCACGCTTGGTGATTTGCGTGGCGTAGCAGATGGCTTTGCCTCTTTAGATGGTACTAGCAAGGTTCCGACCAGCCAGCTACCCAGCATTCCTGCATCCAATCTCCCCGATGCTTCCACCACTCAAAAAGGCATCATTGAAATTGCAACCAATGCTGAAGCCGCTGCTTATAGCGACACATCCCGAGCGCTGGTGCCGAGCAATCTTGCAGCATTGCGTGGTGCGGCTAATGGTCTTGCAACGCTAGATGGCAGTTCGCTGTTGCCTACTGCGCAACTTCCTGAGATTCCACTGGCCAACATCCCAACGTTGACCAATGCCAAACTGCCGGTATTGGAGCTAGCCAAGCTTCCGACCATCCCAGCAAATAAACTACTAACTGTGCCAGTGGCATGGGTGAGTGGCAATACGAATTTTGATCTTAGTGGCAACTTCACCTTCGCCCATAGCGGCGTAGCAGCAACACTTGCCTTTGGCGCACCGACTACAACTGGTTACATCGGCACTTCAGGCTTCATCTACGTGACCAATGCAACTGGCGTTGCGCTTACTGGCATCGACAATGCAAATTGGAAGGGTGCCGTTAACACTTGGGTGAATCCAACAAATAATACAGTTGGCCTCACTGGTAATTTGATTATTGGTTACTACATTGCCGCTGCTAATACAGTGGTGTACACCGCATCAATGGTGAGCTGAGATGGCATGTAATTCAGTCCCCGTATTTTTTGGTGCCAAGGCTCGCACGAAAAAACCCCCCGGTATTGATGTGACAAGTATTACTGACTTGTCGGGATCCATGGGGAATTATGCAGCTTTTATTTCAGCGCAGGCTACTTTCGAAGCTCTTGAAAATGCGCTTTTAGCGCAAGGAATCGGGATTTTATCTTCCAATCGTTATAGTTTTGCTACTGGCGGCACTCCAGCCACGACGCTGCCTGGCATTGAACGCAATGTCATTGTTAATGGCGTGTCTCAACGATGGGCGCCTGGCGCCAATGTACTGGACGGTACAGCAACGTTCCCAGCGTTAACGGCTAATCAAGGCGGCGGCACTGAAGACATGGGCATTGCCGCCAATTTGATGACAAACAATGATAGGGGCTACTTGACAGGCAATGAACGCATCATCATTGCTGGCTCTGACGAACAAAGCTATGGCGCGACGTTCACCGTAAGCCCCACGTATCCCCATCGTTATGTTGGTGTGCATGAAGTGACGCTTAGCATCACCGAACCTGCTGGCCCCAATCCAGTGCCTGCTGGTACGCTGATTGGTTTTGTCTACACCACTGCAACAACTGGCGCAGCAATTTACGATAATTCTGGTTCACTGAACTATCGCCTTGCAGTGCCAGTGGCGAACATGACGGCAACTGCAACAGGCGGCACTCTTCAGATCAATGTTGACCATGCCGAAACGACAAATGGCGCTATATACGACATTGATATTGATTTCACATTACTCGGCGAATCCCTAGGTACTGTATTGGGACAGTACTTATACGACGTGAGCTAAATCGTTAGACTGCAAGTACCGGCCTATGCCTGGTCTCCTTCGGCTCTATAGTCATGTCCCTGCAGATTCAGCTCAAGAAGAGCGCCGTTTCACAAAAGCAGCCTTTCGCCAGTGATCTGGCTGTAGGCGAACTGGCGCTGAACTATAACGCCGATGGTCCGTTCCTTACTTGCAAGGACAGCGCTGGTAATGTTCGCAAGCTGAATCACGTATGGGTGGGGGCTACGGCTCCTACTTCTCCGGGTGCGGGTGATCAATGGCTGGATACCAGCGCTGCTACGGCAGTGTTGAAGGTTTATAAGGATTCCAGCTCGACGTGGGTGAATGCAACGACAATCCCGATTGCCACTACCAGTGTGTATGGCACGGTACGTCTTGCCACTACTGCTGACGTAACCAACGGCACTTCGGGCAAGATTGTTGATGCCGCTCAGTTACAGAGCAAAGTTTCCGAAGTTCTATCAAATAATGTAAACTTAAACGGCAATTTAACCGTCAATGGCGATCTAACTGTCGATGGCACCACGACAACCATTGAAACCACCACGCTGACGGTTGAGGATAAAAACATTGAAATGGGCGTGGTTGCAACGCCCACTGATACCACTGCTGATGGTGGTGGCATCACGCTGAAAGGCGCCACTGATAAGACAATCAACTGGGTGAATGCCACTGATGCGTGGACTAGCAGCGAGCGTTTCAATTTGCCTGCTGGTACGGCTGCAGCACCATCGCTAATTCTGAACGGGGACGTAAATTCTGGCCTCTATTCCCCGGGCGCAGATCAAGTAGCCATCTCGACTAATGGCATTGAACGGCTAAGAATTGATTCATCTGGTCGTATCGGAGCGGGAGATCAAAGAACATCTACTGGAATATCATTTCGATTAGCACTTCCTGCTACAGGAAGTGTTTATACTACACAGGTGTACGCTCTTGGTCAAATACAAAGTGATGTAACTAATTCGCATACTGTCTTCAAGAGCCTAGGTCAGACCCAAGCCGCAAGTTTTACCCTAGGAACTGTCAAGCACTTTTCCGCAGAGCAGGGAACTTTTGGTGCTGGGTCAGCCGTAAATAGTCAATTCGGATTTATTGTTGAGCCAAGCGTAATTGGTGCAAGCAGTAATTACGGATTTTTCAGCAGTATCCCTAGCGGCACAGGTCGCTGGAATTTTTACTCAAATGGCACTGCAGATTCTTATTTCGCTAGCAACAATTTTATCTTTGCCAATGGCGGCACTGAGAAGGCTCGTATTAATTCTAGTGGACGTCTAGGTCTGGGGACTAGCTCGCCAGATGCTCTTTTAACCGTTAATGGCGTAGGCGCCCACGGTCTTGGTTCTGCTGCAGCTCCATCGTTTGCTTTTACTGGCGACCTCAACACCGGCATTTATTCCCCCGGTGCAGACCAAGTAGCCATCTCGACTAATGGCACTGGGCGGTTGTTTGTTGATGCGAATGGAAGGGTTGGTGTTAATTCAGCAAGTAATAGCGCAGAGTTTGCGGTGTTTAGCGGCTCGCAAGCCAACATCAAAGCATGGTATGCAGGCGGAACAGGTGTAGATCTATATGCACAGGCGTCCGATTGCGGTATTTATAATTTTGACAATACTCCACTTTTGTTTGCCACAAATGGCTCCGAACGCCTCCGCATCACATCGGACGGGAAACTAGGTCTGGGGACTAGTAGCCCTAGCTCGTTGTTGCATCTTTCATCTGCCACAGGCAGTGCAAGCCCAACTCCGACAGAAATCTTTATTCAGTCAACTACAAACGCTGGAGACTGGTCCACTACTCTTCCTTGGGCTAGGTTAAATTTTTACAGTAGTGATACCAGCACTTCAGGCGGCAAAACAGAGGCCGCTGTTGACTTAGTAAAAGATGGACCATCTGGCGGACTGTCTAATATTTCGATTAAAACTCACGATGGTACATCCCTGAACGAAGCCGTTCGGGTTAAGTTTGACGGGAAAGTAGGGATTGGCACTACTGCGCCTAACTCGATATTAAACGTTGCCAAAAATAGCTCTGACACTGCTCATACTGCAACAAACTACCCGGCAACGGAGTCAGGAATTCTTGTTGATAATCTTGAAGGTACGACGGGAACATATGCCGCTGTGACAATGCGAGCCAGTAATGGCTCAACAACGCAAGCTGGTTCAATTCTTGCTAAGTCTGTTGCTGCCGGATTTTCCCCTGAAATTCACTTCAGCCAACGCACTGGCAGTGGCGTGAATCAAAGTCGAATGATTATCGACAGCTCCGGCAGGTTGTTAGTTGGCACGTCTAGTGCGCGTGCAAATTTCTTTAATTCCAGCGCGACCCCATCCACACTACAAGTAGAAGCAACCAGTAGTACTTCTGGCTTTGGTTTTATTTCAACTGTTTACAACAGCAATGATGCAAACGCTACGGCAATAATCATTGGCAAAACAAGAGGTACGGCAATAGGCGGCAATACAGTAGTAAATTCAGGTGATAATATCGGTTCTCTTTCGTTCCAAGCATCAGACGGAACAGAGCTTGTACCAGCAGCAACAATCAGTGCAGCAGTAGACGGCACTCCTGGCGCTAATGACATGCCGGGCAGACTAGTGTTCTCCACTACTGCCGACGGAGCGAGCAGCCCGACGGAGCGATTGCGTATAGCTCAGGATGGTCAACTTACGTATAACTTTACTTCTAGTAACGCCTTTCGGTTGGTCAACGCATCAGCAGGCGGCAAGACGGGGGCAATCCAGATTTACAACAGCGGGGTCTTCAATAGTTTTACAAGTCTTTCCTTTAATGTTAATTCAAACGGCGACGTTACTAACACTAACAACTCCTACGGTGCCATCTCCGACATCAAGCTGAAGGAGAACATTGTTGATGCAAACTCCCAATGGAATGATCTAAAGGCTCTCCAAGTCCGTAACTACAACTTCAAAGAAGGCCAGACTCACACCCAAATCGGTCTAATCGCCCAAGAGGTTGAACTTGTCTCCCCTGGTCTCGTCAGCGAATCTCCTGACCGCGACGAAGACGGCAACGACCTTGGCACCGTCACCAAGAGTGTCAACTACTCGGTGCTCTACATGAAGGCAGTGAAGGCGCTGCAGGAAGCAATGGAGCGGATCGAGGTGTTGGAAGCCAAAGTGAACGCTCTCGAAGGCAACTAGTCCTACTCACTAATAACCCACGCTGCCCGCTTAACGGCGGGCTTTTTTGTATCTAATCTGAAGCGCACGGACTGAGCTAAGATTAAACAGACAAGTCTTTCTGACTAATGGCTGATACGTACACCTGGGGCATCGCCAACTTAGAACGTCACGTAGCTGACGGTGTGGTTTACACTTCGCACTGGACTGTAAACGCTGAGCGCACCACGGCTGCCGGCGACACCTTTACCGCAGGCGCTTATGGCTCCGTAGGTTTTGGCGATCCCGATCCCAAAAAGT
>Ga0208645_1003773_pt1 | contig 11040 bp, 7 predicted proteins | sample VirMetDEL_Sep_01_FD_184519 | JGI IMG/M metagenome (GOLD analysis project Ga0208645, IMG submission 184519) | Aqueous microbial communities from the Delaware River and Bay under freshwater to marine salinity gradient to study organic matter... | ecosystem: Environmental > Aquatic > Marine >...
ATACCCGTATTAAGTATAAGAAGTTAGCTGCGGATTATTATGTCTCAGACCCAAAATTGTCTTCACAATATAACCGTAAACAACTTCCGATTAAGATTTTCATTAACGCTTTCTTCGGTTCGTTATCCGCGCCACAAGTATTTCCGTGGGGTGATATGGATATGGGTGAACAGATTACTTGCACGGGTAGACAGTACCTGAGGCAGATGATTATGTGGTTTATGAAGCGAGGTTATGAACCTCTTGTTATGGATACTGACGGTGTGAACTTCTCAGTACCCGAAGGTCGTGATTCACATACATATATTGGAAAAGGTTTAAACGGTCTTGTAGAAGAAGGTAAGGAATACCGAGGTTCTGAAGCCGATGTTGCAGAGTATAACGATTTGTTTATGAGAAATGAAATGGGTCTTGATACTGACGGACAATGGCCCGCAACCATTAATGTGGCTCGTAAGAACTATGCTCTCCTTACGGATAAAGGGAAAGTAAAACTAACAGGTAATACGATTAAGTCTAAGAAATTACAGACATATGTTGCAGAGTTTTTGGATTCAGGACTAAGTATGTTGTTGGACGGTAAGGGTCAAGAGTTTTTGGATTCTTACTATGATTATGTCGGTAAACTATACAATAAGGAGATTCCTATTGCAAAAATTGCAAATAAGGCTCGTGTAAAACAATCATTAGACGAATACAAAGTTCATATTAGAAAAAGAACTAAATCGGGTTCATTTATGTCTCGTCAAGCACATATGGAGTTAGCTTTAGCAAATAACCTTAATGTGGGTTTGGGTGATACAATATATTATGTAAATAATGGTACTCGTAAGTCACATGGTGACGTACAAAAGAAAAAGGATGAGGTTGTGATTAATTGTTATCACGTAGATGAAAAGGATATTGAACAAACACCCGATAAGTTGGGGGAATATAATGTCCCCCGTTATATAACGGCGTTTAACAAACGTATCGAACCTTTGTTGGTTGTGTTTTCTCCTGAGATTAGAGATGAGATACTTGTGGAAAACCCTGAAGATAGACCCTTATTTACTAAATCACAAACAGAATTAGTTAGAGGATATCCAAGAAAGGACGGTGACCAAGACACTCTTGATGAGGTTTTAACTCTTTCTGATACTGAGCAAGTTTTTTGGAACTCTGTGGGGATAGACCCATTTTACATGTACGTAGATAATACTATTGAATTAGTTAATAACGATTATGTAAATAAAAACAAGAGTATTATGAGTTCTTTAACCCATCAGATGACATAATATACCACCCATCTCTTAAAAATCTTAACTCTACAGACGCGCCTGAATTAAGTTGTATTTCATCATATTCATCATCAATAGAGTAGTCCGCAACCACCAATACTTCACAAAGTGCTTTTATTGTTACATTATCTGTAGTTGTAGAATCTAATTCAATTCTACATGCTTTTAAGTCTTTAACAATAATTGCACTTTCACCATTTGTTTTATAAACTGAATTACTTAATAAAGTCGCTTCTGAAGTTTTAATGGTAAGACCATTAATTATTTTTGTTACCGGTGTAGATTTAAAAATAGCCATTTTATATTGAATAAAATTGTCTTGGGAATGCCCTGTATTGTAAAGATTTATTTAGATTTTCCGCCTCACTAGCTTGTCTTTCCATCATTTTGTCTGGTCGTAGTCTTTCTAACCTCTGTGTTAACTCCTCGACTAATTTAGATTTTTCATCTTTAGCCTCAGTTAATAATGAGTCATATTCTAATTGAATTTCTGAGTCGGGTGTTTTTAGATTACCCTGGTATTTACCTCTAACTCTACCTAATGATTCTTTTACATATGATGTAAACCATCTCCTAACCCACGTTTGTGCAGGATTATTCAACTCGTCCCATAACATTTCATCTATAGGTATATCTGATGGTAACTTAACAATATCTGGATTTTCAGCTAAACATGACTCTCTATCATCTGTTTCATAATACCAATACCAAACTTTATATTGATTATTCTGAATATTTCCGAAATCAAATTTACCTCCAGGAACATTCATTAAGTGTACTGCTTTTTTACCATCAGGAAGGGCGGTGACTCTATAAGTTAATTCACCTGAGATAATTCTTCTCTTAATATTAATGTCTTGCATTCTTAGTAAGATATCAAAGGCGGGAGTTATAAAATAGTTACCCATAGTGCCCATTTGTGAAAAACCTGCGGCACCTCCTAAACCAATTCCCCCAAAACCACCAAATCCACCCATAAATGGGTCAAAATATGCCGCGTCTAACTCAGAACGTGTAAACCATAATAATTCATTTAATTCTCTCCCTTTTGGGATTTCATATATCTGTTGTCCTTTTACTAGGTCTATGTAATCTTTTTTTAGTACGGAGTCTCCTCCCGCTTGTAATCCTACAATTTTAGAATACGCGTATGTGTACTGAGTTTCCCAATCTAAACTTCTTGTAATAAATGCTCTAGTTAAAGATTGTTCGTCTAAGTTAAGACCGTAAAGAGAAGTCCATTGAGCCTCTATTAACCAATCGTTAACGTATTGAGCATAATCTTGAATCGATAATTCTAAAAGAGAATCCATCATTTCATCTGTTATTTCAACCCCTCTTATGGGTGCGCCTAACAGATGTTTTATTCTTGTAAATAGTTTACTTCTTTGTGGTTCAGTTATTACAGACATTGAGTTCTTTTTTTATAAATATCTATGGTTACACAATTCCTCTTTTATCGTATAGTTTTGACCTGTCGAACACATATTGACCGTTAACAATCTCAGTATCTGAATTATCAAATACCATTACACCTTTTTTATCGTGATGAAAAATCATTAAATCGGTATCATATTGTTTTATGACACCTGTACCGACCATAGTTATTTTTCCGTCAGATTCTTTATAATACTTAAATGGTTTTATTTGTGCGGTCTTATCACCATCTTTAGTTCTAACAACCGCATCTACACCTCCTATAGCATCCTCAACACTTCCTAACTCACCGACTTGTTTTACGTTTCCGTCACCAAAAATCTTTTGTAATTTTTTTACAGAGCTTTGTTCTGTTTTATCACCCTGTCGATTTCTTCGGTCAACGGTTTGATACATGTTTGTAAATGTCTTAGATGCGTGAGCAAACAACCTATCTTTAAATTGTCTTATATATCTTATAAATCGATATACTTCTTGAATTTGTTGTGCCTCATTTTTATTCTTAAAGTTTATTGGGGTAAAACCAGAATACTTGAGCACCTTATTCATATCGTTTTGTAAAATACAAAAGGTCGATGCATTCGTATTAATTTTATTTAACACTGAACGACCAGGCTCTTTTATTCCTTGATATTCAAAATCATATATTCCTGATAGTTGGTCACCCTGTTTTTCCCTCCAGTAGTCTTTAAAAATCTCTTTGAATATTTCGTCGATTGCTTTTCGGTATGACCACTTAATCCTTGGATTACGATTAAATAAATCAATAGTATCTCTTACTTGTCTTGATGAACATCCCGTACTCTCACTTTCAATCAATAGTTCTTTCGGTTTGATTGATTCATTTAAACTTTCTTTATTTTGACTCTGTAATAATTCATTTACAAAAGACCAATTTACCACAGACCAGAAATTTTTAATGTAATCGTCTTTTTTATTTCTATACTTTAAGTAATAAGAATGTTCCCATAAATCTAATCCTAATAAAGGGAATCCACCACCTCTTACAGTATTCATTAATGGATTATCTTGATTGGCTGTTGACATGATTTTAAGTCTATCGTTTTTGGTTAAAACTAACCATACCCATCCTGAACCAAACCTTTTTTGCGCGACAGACTCAAATTGGGTTTTAAAGTTGTTAAATGTTTTAAACTCTTTAATAATTTTTTCGTATATGTCTCCTGAACATCTTTGTTTTTTTGGACTTAACATTTTCCAAAACAGAGCGTGGTTAAAAGCACCTCCCGCGTTATCTTTTATCCCTCTATCAAAACGAGATATCGTTTTGATTATTTCTTCTAAACTCTTATCTTTACCCTTCTTATTTTTAATTGCTTTGTTAAGTTTTTCAACATAACCTTTGTAGTGTTTGTTGTAATGAACATTCATAGTTTCTTTATCTATAAAACGTTCTACGGCTGAATAAGAATAGGGTAATCTTTCGATTCCTATTTTTTTCATTTCTTGTAATATTTGTTTGGGTAACTTATTACCTATTTTTTCGGTAATTATACGGTTTTCTAAATCTAATATCTTTTGTAATTTTGTACTAGTTCCCATGATTTATTTTATCTATAAATAACGCGGAACATAGAATAATTCACCTTTTTTGAGAAATCATACTCAGTATTTCCTCCATAACATCACCCTTTCCTTCATTATCACCCATAACGGTCTCAAAAATATTTTTCTTTTTGTTGAGTATGTTATATATAATACCCTCAATGGTATTTTCAAAAATAGGGTAATAAACCGATACTGAAAATTTTTGTCCATATCTATACGCTCTGTCTTCTGCTTGTGAGTGGTCTGACGGAACAAAAGATAAATCGTTCATAATTACCGCCTCAGCGGATGTTAATGTTATACCCACACCTGCAGCTTTTAAATTACCCACAAACACTGTAATTTTTTCATTGTTTTGAAATTCGTCTACCGAATGTTGTCTTTGTGGTTTAGACATTTTACCATCAAGCTTAACTGCAGATTTACCAAAATGTTCAGTTATTTTATTTAAAGTGTCTGTAAAATTGGTAAAAATTATTACTTTTTTTCCTTGGTCTATAATGTTTTGAGCGACTTCTATTGTGTTTTTTATTTTACTTTCTGCGATTACTTGTCGAACTTTCATAAGTTTAGAAAACTGTATTGTAAGTGAAGTGGACTCCTCCGACGAATTATACCAATCATAATATTCCCCCATTAATTTTTCATACTCTTTAGATTTTAACTTTAGATAAACAGGAGTAATAATTTTTTCGGGCAAATCTAAAATATCTTCCTTCAACCTTCTCAAAACCTGCGGTTTTGTTCGGTCTCTCAGCTCTTCAAGATTGGATGACCCTGAGACATTCCATACTTTTTTTGCTCCTACACTAAATTGGTACCCCGCACAATATCTTATAGCATAAGCCATCCAATTATCTGCAACGGGAGAATCTACTAAATCTAAAAGATTATAATAATTCATTGGCCGAGAGGTCATCGGTGTCCCCGTAAGGAGCCATACCCTTCCCACTTTTTTTACTATATTGTTTGCAATTTTTGTTCTTGCAGCTTTTACGTTTTGAATGTAATGTGCCTCATCCATAACAACTAAATCAAATCCATAGTTAAGGATATCTGATTTATCGGGGTGTTTTGGGTCGTGAAAGTTTTTAAGGATGTCATAGTTTATTATTGTATAATCTGACGGCTCCCATTTCTTACCTTCTATAATTGAGATTTCTTTATCTGTGTAATTTTCTATTTCTCTTTGCCAATTAATCTTTAGAGATGCGGGACAAATAATTAAAACTTTTTCTATATCACTTTCTAAACTTGCTATTACTGTGGACGTTGTCTTACCAAGACCCATATCATCCGCTAAGATATATTTGTCATTACCTACTAGTTTTTCTATAGCTTCTTTTTGGTGAGATAGTGGTGGTCTGTGAGAATATTTTTCATAGTCTATGTTTACCTCTCTTTGTCTATTTTTTTGTAATGCAACCTTTGGTAGCCATATGTCTGATAGTTCTTGTGACTCAAATAGTTTTCCCCATATATGAAACGATTTTTCTTTTTCTACTAAAAGTTTTTCTATATAGATTTTTTCAGGTTTTTTAGTTAGAAGTTTATCATCCATTAATTTTTGGGCGAAATAACTATCTAATTCAACCCACCTTCTCGCAATCTTAGGTGTTCTTTCGTGAAATTTTAATATATAGTCCGCTTGAGCTCTCGTTAATTTAAAATGATTAAACTTTTTCATTTTTGATTGAAGATTTAGGATATAGTTATTATATCCGCTGTAATCCTCAAGAGTACGCAGAGCCCTAACCTCAGGTAAGTTATTCAGAGTTTTATTTTCCAATGAGTAAGTAAATACAGTTAAATATAACAAATAACTGAATATTTATCAATGATGAGTAGAAGAAAGATACCTATTACAAGATTAGAAAAATTTTTTGGTGCCGAAGACTTCGAGTTAGATATCGCTATGGGTCGTGAATGGCTCGAGGGTGATATGAATTTTAGACTCGTTCTTTATAGGGTAGATAGACAAAAAACTAAAACTGATGATGTATATGGTGAAACTGTGGAAGACGGTATAAAATTCCATCCTCCTGTTGAGTTTAGGGGTTATGTTCAGGTAGAGCAACCCGAAAACCAAAATTACGGTCAGAGTAGTATGTCACAAATGGAGCCAGGTAATTTAAAGGTTGGTGTCTATCAAGACACTTTAGATGATTTAGGTATTGAAATAGAATACGGTGATTATATCGGGTATTACGAGACTGAGTCGAGAGTAAGATATTACTCAGTTGTTAATGACGGTAGGGTTGTTAGTGATAATAAACATACTTATGGTGGATACAAACCGTTTTATCGTAGTATTGTGGCGTCACCTGTTAATGATAATGAATTTAGAGGATTATGAAAAAGAAACTTATAAAAGAACTAAATACAATAAAATCTCGTATGGGTTTAGTCGTCGAGCAAGAAGACTTAACTAACCCAATCGGTCTTAAAGTTATGGTTTACTATAATTTACATAAAAAAACATTTTCAGTACAGTATGATGGTAGAATTATATTATACGCGGATTATGTTAAATTAAAAGATGTTGAGTTTAGAGTTAGAGAAGGAGGTAGAGAAAGAGTAAGAAAGGAGATGAGAAAAAATGTTCATGCTTTTGTTATCGGAACTTTACTTGATTACTGTCAATGGCCGTGTGAAAACATGCCTCCCGAAACAAATAACAAAGTAATAACTTATAATCCACATAAGTACGATTCTTTTGTAAGAAAGGACAGTGAAGAACCAATATATAATGCGAATGAAATCGACATGATTAATACAAAAAATAAAATATTCCATATTAATGAAATTGTAGATTAATGGCGTTTCCAAAAAAAATAAAAAAAGATTTAAAAATCACTCCTGATAAAATTTTATTAGAAAGAAGGGAGCAGCTTCTTGAGTATATTCAAGAAAATGGTACGTACTTACCCAAGAGCGTTTTACATGCCGATTTAGACCGTGGAATGTTAGATTTTGTAAAAGAGGATTTAGAAATGGTTGCGGATGGTAAAACTGTAAATCCTGTCGATTTAATTATTACAACTCAGAATTGGGCTCAGTTTACTGAAACATGGAGATTTCAAGATTTAGACAAGAATATAAAACCGCCATTTATTGCCACAGTAAGACAACCCGAAGTTAAATATGGTTCAAACCCATCACTTCAATATACTATTCCCAATAGAAAACAATTCTATTATGCAAAAGTTCCTACGTGGGATGGACAGAGAAAAGGTATGGACATATATAAAATACCACAACCTGTACCTGTAGATATTACATATAACGTAAAAATATTTTGTACTAAAATGAGGCATCTGAACGAGTTTAATAAACTTGTTCTACAAAAATTTTCGTCACGACAAGCTTATACTTTTGTAAAAGGACATTATGTACCAATTATTTTGGACAGTATTTCAGACGAATCTGTATTAGATATTGAAAAAAGAAAATACTATATCCAAAATTACACTTTTACAATGTTAGGATTTTTAATTGATGAAGAGGAGTTTGAAGTAATTCCTGCAATTACAAGAGCTCTTACTTTATATGAAGTAGGTACGGATACAAAATCAAGAAGAGCAAAAAAACAACCTCCTAATCCACAAAATTTTGATTTAGACATTTTATTTTTAACTGGTATCACTACTTTATCCGAAGTCTATCCATATAAAATAGACCTCACATTTTTAGACACTATTAATGTTGACGAATACTCGATATATATAAACAACAATTATATGGGAGACGATTTATCTTCAATTGAAATTAATACTAACGATACGATAAGAATAGACGTTGTAAAAATTGATTCTTCTAAGGAGTCTATAATACGTTCCAACGCTCACATTCCATATAGTACTTAATTACTCCCCGTAGATATCTGTTACATCTTTACAGGTATCCTCTATAATTTTTTCAATAAACTTATACATTTTAAGTCCTTTCCTATTACAGTAACTCTTTAATAATGTATGGTGTTTTTCTGAAATTTTTAGGTTTTTGATTTTCATAAATAGGTTTTTTTAATAAGGCAGAAAAAAGGTAGAAAAAATAGCGCCTAATAAATAAATATACGTTATATGTATTTGTCCTTTCGGTTTTTAGATAATATTTATCAAATAAATAAATTAAAATAGAAAACTAATTAATATGGCAGACAAAGTATTCGTATCTCCAGGTGTATATACATCAGAAAGAGATTTAAGTTTTGTAGCTCAAAGTGTTGGTGTAACTACATTAGGTATTGTTGGTGAAACTCAGTCAGGTCCTGCGTTCGAACCAATTTTTATTACAAACTTTGATGAGTTCACTTCATATTTTGGAGGTACAAACCCAACCAAATTTATAAATACTCAAATTCCTAAGTATGAAGCGGCATATATAGCTAAGGCTTACTTACAACAATCAAATCAACTTTTTGTAACTCGTATACTTGGTTTGTCAGGTTATGATGCCGGACCCGCTTGGTCTATATCTACAGTAGGTAACGTTAAAAAGGATACTGTAGTCGGTACAGGTAATGCAGGTCCGTTCCTTGTTCCGTTTAGTGGAGTGTCAGGTACTAGTACATCAACAGTAGTAGATGGTTCAAACTTACCATCATATATACAAGATTATTTTGCTTTACCTTATACAACATTTAGTGGAGGAGTAAGTACAATAGAAAATGATTTTAAAACAAGTCTTTATAAAGACATAGTCGACCCAACAAACTCAGGTACTACTGCTTATATGTTTGGAACTGTAAGTGGTGGCACTTATGACACAATTACAGGTACATCTAATTGGGTAAGTAGTACTAATATTTTTGATGTTGATGGTCTAACTATAGATACTGCAAATTTTGAAGCGTCACAGAATGATTCTTGGTATTATGCATTATTCCCTTATAATTCTACTAGTGAAGACTACTCAGGTGTAGGTTTCGGTTTAATTGTTACAGGTCTCACAAACACGTCAGGTAACACTTACACAGGTGAAGCTGTTGTGTATGACACTACTTACTCAGGTACCGTTATAACTGATTACCATAACATGGTAATCTCAACATTACGTTCAAGAGGTTTATCAACATATAGTAGTGACGATGGTCCTGTATATGAAGTGTCAGGTTTAACCGATGTAACTATTAATTCTACAGGTGCTTATTCAGGAATCACCAATAATCCATTTGCGACTTTCCAAATATCAGGTATTACAAGTGATTCAGAAACTTTCACTTTTGATACTTCGTTAACTTTAAGTGACCCTAACTTCTTAAGTAAGATGTTAGGTCAGTCTAATTTTGGAAAAGATAGAAATGATGTACCTCTCATGGTTGGTGAAATGTATTATAACTTATTAAACACAGGTTATAGACAAGGTAAAATCAGAGGTTTAAATACTGACTTATTATCATTTAATGGAGCAAGAACAGATACAGATAATACAGGTATCGGTTGGTACTTAGATAGATATCAAACTCCGTCTACTCCATATGTGGTTTCTGAGTTAAGAGGTAACGAGGTGTTTAATCTATTTAAATTTATATCAATATCTGACGGTAGTGGGGCTAATAGAGAAATAAAATTATCTATAGCAAATATTTCATTTAACAATTTAACTTTTGATGTTGTTGTAAGAGATTTCTACGATACTGACTCAAGTCCTGTGGTGTTAGAAAAATTCACAAATTGTACTATGGACCCTAATCTTAATAGTTATGTGGCTAAAAAAATAGGTACTGCAAATGGTGATTTTGAATTGAAGTCCCGTTTCATTATGTTAGAGGTTAATGAAGAAGCACCTATCGACGCATTACCGTGTGGATTTAGAGGTTATCAGACAAGACAATATAAAAATTATAAATCACCACATCTTATCTATAAGACTAAATATGATACACCAGGTGAAATTATCGCAAATCCTCCATTTGGAACACAGGGGGGTGATAATGTAACAAGAAGTTCAGGTGATAACCCAAGAAGAGTGTACTTAGGTGTGTCAAACACTGTTGGTATCGACGTGGACTTTGCGTCTTACAAAGGTAAACAAAATCCTACTGATTTAGCAACTGCAACTGAGTCATCACCATGGGCAGTATTAACTAAAGGATATCACATGGACTCAGGTGCAACTGTCATCACAATTTCAAGTCAATGGACAACGTCAGGGGAAACCGCTTTCGAGGTCGGTGACGCTTCATTTAATAGTGAACCATCAGATACATCACCATACTATAGATTAAACGCACGTAAATTCACATTGATTCCAACAGGTGGATTTGATGGATGGGACATTTACAGAGAGTATAGAACTAATGGAGATAGATTTATATTAGGTAATAGTGGATACTTAAAAGGTGCCGCTACATCAATAAGATTCCCAAGTGCTACAGGATGGGGAGCGTTTAAAACTATAACAGGACCCGATAGACAAGATTGGGGTAATACTGACTACTACGCTTACTTATGGGGTCAGTGGACATTCGTTAATCCTGAATCAGTAAATATTAATGTGTTTACAACACCAGGTGTTGATTATGTGAATAATTCAAACTTAATTGAAGAAGCGATTGATATGATTGAAACTGATAGAGCGGACTCAATCTACATTTGTACCACACCTGATTATAATATGTTTGTTAATACAACATCTAACTTTACAGGTGACTTCATCTATCCACAAGAATCGACTGAAAATCTTGAGGATACGGGAATCGATTCTAACTATACTGCAACTTATTACCCATGGATTTTAACAAGAGATACTG
>Ga0208645_1003774_pt1 | contig 11037 bp, 24 predicted proteins | sample VirMetDEL_Sep_01_FD_184519 | JGI IMG/M metagenome (GOLD analysis project Ga0208645, IMG submission 184519) | Aqueous microbial communities from the Delaware River and Bay under freshwater to marine salinity gradient to study organic matter... | ecosystem: Environmental > Aquatic > Marine >...
GACCCATAATAAGGTCAGTATCATATCCTTCTAAATCTAGGTGAAGAAAATCAAAATCTTCATATCCATATTCTTCAATTAACTCATTAACTGCTCTACTAGGTTTAGTTTCTGAAGAGATTTCTTCACTAGAAACATATTTTTCACTTACTTCTAAAATTACAGAATCAGTATAACCACCGTCAGTAGTATACCAGGTAACATCTTCTCCCTCAACAGTTATAATATGGTTTAAAAAAGTACAATTTGGAAGTCCAGAATAATTTTCCTTTAATTTATTAAATTGCTTTTCACTTCCTTCAATGAGCAAACATTCAACACCCATGTTTCTAACAGGATCTACCCAATGTCCCCATTCTCCATCATGTGGTCCTATAACTATACCTTTACATCCTGGGTTTGCTTTAATAAAAAGGGAAAATGCTTTCTCAATCCTGTCTCCATCTAAGATAGAATTCCACCTCCTAGTAAATAAATGAATTCCCTCTTGGGTATAAATACTAATATCACATCTAGGACAGGTACCACTTTTCCATGTTGCCCACCCCCCAGGAAAAATATCTGTCTCCCAACTATGATTAATTTTAAACCTTCCCTCAGGATTTTCTACAGGGAAATGACTAAACTTTACCTTAAACTTACCAGGATGAATTAAAGCCAGTTCTGGGGACAGTTCAATTATAAATTCATTTGATTCTTCCCCTTCATTTGTTTTTATATATATCATTTTTTATTAGATTTTGCATCCAATATATCAAACTCTTCTTTACTTAGCCCGTTCATACACATATACGTTTTGAAATCTATATTAGATAGTTTCATGTGCTCTTGAAACCCGTTTAACCAACGAGTTTTATGTATTAAAAATTCTTCTAAGCTCATTTTTTAAACTTATCCTGTTTTTTCTTATGCTTCTCACCCCAGATCTCTATAAGCTGGAGGATATATAATCCCCCAATTAAGAGGCTCATTGTTAACATAAAATGTCCTATCATTTTAAAAGTTCTTTAAAGAAGTGATACACAAAAATTAACAGCATTGCAGGCCACAAAATAATTAGCGCAGCTCGCTCTTTAGAGTCAACATTGTCTCCTCCGTATCTTGTCATTGATTCGATCCACAATCCGACCAATAATCCACATAATAAGTAGTAGATAGTGTAGTTTAAAATCATTGTTGGTTCGTATATATGGATTAAAGGGGAGGGGTGGGTTGTTAAAAGCTTGCTTAGTTTTTAGTATTCACTATCACCATACTCATCGTAGTTGTCTTTGTAGGTAATCATACAATCATCATCACTACCATATACATCTCCAAAATCGTCTTGGAAATCTACATCAATGCCTTGCTTACGCAATTCACTTCTCATTTCACGCTCAATTTGAGCTTGTGTTTTTTTAGATTTGTTCATAAGGTCGTCGTTTAAATTCACGTGGATCATTATTGTTTACAAATGCTACTTTATCTTGTTGATATTGTGTTGTATTAATTTTCTTGTTGGTACCAAATAGATACGTAGGTCCATTGTATTCCTCATAATACGAAGTTCTTTCTTCGCTTCCAAGTTTACCTTCAAATTTTAATATTCTTCGTTTACCTACCCAACTTCTAAATTCATTTGCTGTTGTTCTAAACCAATCTTCTAGATTTGGAACATATACTTCACAGCATAAGTGTTCGGGAAAATCAAATTTGAGCTTTACAGTATGACCTTTCTTTTCCGAAGACATTCAATTGTGTTTTTTGTTGATGTGTGTAAGATACCAATTCCTCCTGCCTCTTCCCACCTTTCAATGATATCTTTTCGATCATCAATCAAAACATGGTTTGGGGCAGCATATTTTTGTTTGTTTTTAGAATACTCTAAATTTAATTTAACTCCTAACTTGTGATTACGAACCCACAAACGTTTTCCTAAACGTGATGTTTCACTACGTGAAGGTGAGGAAAGTAATTCAACTTCATAGTTGGAAGTAATGTGTTCGAATAATTCCTTACCATCTTCCATCCATTTCATTCCTACCCAAAATCCTACTCCTCGTTCGTCAATTTCTTTCCAGAACTCATCTAATCCATTTTTATCAATGAATTGTTTTGGTTTCCAAGGTGAGATACTTTCAGTAAACTGCTTATCAAAGTCAACAAGCACTCCATCCATATCACAGTAAATCTTGTACTTCAACTCGTTCAATTTTATATGTGTGTCCGTATTTGATGTTTCGGAACTGGGCATCGTTGTAGATTGGTCTTGCTTCATCTATATTTTCACTAAAATGTGGGTATCCTCCTCTTAATCCGGCAAACACTCTAGCGAATTCATCTAGGACGTAAAATGGGTGTTTGCGTTCTGCTTCGATTTCTAGATCAATATCAGTATTACAACGCATTAAGTTCTCGTTCAATTTCTTCAGTAGCAAAATCAATTTGGTTGAGTTCGTCTGCTACATCCGGATCCAAACCACCAGCATTGTATTGCTTCAAATTATGGAGAGCCATTTTAATATTCTCCATATTGGCCTTAATTACTTCAATCATTGCTTCGTTCATGCTAACATCAAATTATTGTTTTCCAAAAAATACCAAAATCGTTCGAGCCATAGCCCAATTCGAACTCCTTCGAGTTCATCATCCATACCTAAACCCTCTTCTTGAGCTTCGGCAGCCATTACGATTCCGTAATCGGCTAGGTCACGTGCTTCATCAACACGACCTTGTTTGAGCACTTCACGTGCTTGAGCGTAAACGCTGTCGATTGTAACTTTTTTCATGATGTAAATATACGATGAAAAAATCGAGATTCCAAAAATTTTCGCTAAAAAGGTGTGAAAAGATTACAAACCAAATCTATCCTTAAAAATATTCCAATTTTGGGTTTTCTGTTCAGCTGTAAGTTCTCCTAAATAATGGAGAAAAACTGCCATTTTTCCATTAAAATGAGTGCCGGCAGTAGCCCCACTTCCCCCTAAAAAGGGGTAAGAAGATGTAATAATATCACTTAGATCAGTAGCGGTTGTTCTTGTATTAGTTGTTACACTACCATTATTTATACTTATTTTATTTTGAGTATCTGTTATAGTGATATTTATAAAATTCCAACTATTATTATTAACAGGTACTCCTGATGATATAGTTTCTCCTGCTACTGTTATAACGATTTCAAGACCATCTAAATATACTTCATATCCATCATCATCTCCTTCACTTTGTTCGGGTTTGGAAAAAAGTCTACCATTAGATTGACTTCCGTCTACATACACTAAAAATTGTTGGGTGAAAGTTTCTCGAAGAGGAGATGATGTTAGGACAAGAATTTCAAAATATTCATCATCTGCAGAATTAAATGTCATAGATCCATCAATAACGTTTTTTAAAGCATCATTAGGGTGGTATCTTTTATACCCTGATCCTGCTCCTGTTCCATAAGGGGTAAGAAATGTTCTCCACCACGCATTTACATCCCCTTTTCGCCGGCCCGTTATAACCATTCCTCTCCCACTTCCACTTGCATAACATAAAGGCATACTAGCATCAACGTAAGCTTGTAAACCTTCCACATAAATGGATTCTACATCCCTAGGAAAAGCAAGGATTTGTTGTGATGCAAAGCTTTGGCTGGTAAAAGCTCTACCATAAGCATTAGTTTCAGGTATAGGATCACTTATATTAGTATAGAGAAAAGATACTATATTGCTTTCAGGTATTAGTCTAATACTAGGTCCGTTTACATCTGGATTTTTTACTTGATAAGTGGTGTAATTTCCTGTTGAGGGAGTTATTCCTGAATAAAACCCTGTGCCTGGATCATCCCCATCAGTGTTAGTAGGACCAAATCCTGATAATGAAGATGAATCATAAGGGATACCCAAAGCCCAGTAGCCCCCCAGGCCCATCAACAGCATAGCAGTTGAGTGAATGTCAGAATTATTGGGTTGGGTGACTCTTAATACATTTGTTCCTGTAGCCATATTTTATTTTTGATAATAAATATCAAAAATTTTTAGAAGGTACAGCTTCAAGTGAATCTAATAATTGACTTACATTTTGAATTGAGTCAATTTCAAAAGGTAGATCACCTGCATCTTGGGGGTGATCAATAATAATAGATTCTTCAGTAGAATTACAAGCTACTAGGCCTACTACTGCTAGTGTTAAAAATAATTTTTTCATTTTAATTTTTTATTTAACAGGAATTGGTGTGCCTACAGGATAAGGAAAACCTTTTTTAGCTGCTGTAACAGAAGTCATCCCCGTTTTAACTTTAATTGCTGCACGTAAGGGAACTGCTGCTTCATTTAAAGGACCATAACATTTAGATAAAATAATACCATTTTCAAGTGTATCAATTATTTCACAAGGCATAGCAAACATATTACTCATGCTTGTGCTATCAGCGTCTGTATTTACAATAAATGAACGATTAACTGGTGGTAACCATTCCCAACCGTTAGTTTCAGGATTAAATTGTGGTACAGTGTCGTTTGTTCCAAAGAACCAAAAGAATGACCATGTTGTTTTATCAGTTCCGTCTGGTGTTTGTTGGTTTTCACTTACATTAAAGTCTCCCCAAGTTCCACCTGAACCTTCCATTGCTAAGTTAGAAATTGATAATCCATCCATAACAGGACAAATAGCACATCCTTCATCAAACTCAACACCTTGTACAATCATTTTTTTACCAGTAGGTAAAGCTCCTGATGCACCACAAAAGGAAAAAGGACCTTCATGGATAACTAAAACTTCTTCAACTTCGGGTTCAGATACACACCCCAATAAAACAATTGCGGGTAAAAGAGTGAATAATAATTTTTTCATATTTTTTATTTTAAGGTTTTAAATTTTAATAACAATATACCAAACGCCATTGACAAAATCAAGCCTACTGGGCCTAAGTCAATAGGAATGTTATTACAACAATTATAACAGGCATTGTTTGGGTTATTACACCATCCTGGTGGGTTAGGGTCATAACAGGGAGTACAGTCCTCTCCTCCTCCTCCACCTCCACCTCCATTTCCACCACCAGGAGGCATTACGTTTCCGTAATTAGTTAAGTAGGGATTATCTTGGAATGCCCTGTCGGGCATGTATTGATTTCCTTGCATTTCATTCAACAGTTTACTTATAATAAATATAGCTCTCCCTGTAAGATTCGAACTTACGACCTAAGCATTAACAGTGCTCCGCTCTAACCAACTGAGCTAAGGGAGAAAACACGCAGTCTTCAGGTGATCCCGGTCGGGTTTGAACCGACGACCCTCTCATTAAAAGTGAGATGCTCTACCAACTGAGCTACGAGATCAGATCCGCACCCCCGAAGGGGCACTTGTAGTGTCAGACTACCAACTGGATATTTGTTTCGTACAAAATAATCTAAACGCTACATTTAAGTAGTATTTCCTTGGCCCGTGAGTGGTTAGCCTCCGACCAGGTGTTGTGCTGCTATCTAACCTTCACACAACTAGTGTCGTCTGGGTGGGGATTGAACCCACATGTAACCAATTACGGTTTCAACTGCGTATAAGGCAGAGCCGATACCAGACGATATAAGTGCACCCACCTAGATTCGAACTAGGGACCATTGAATTATGAGTTCAGTGCTCTACCACTGAGCTATAGGTGCATGTCAAAGAACAAATAGTACCCCCGTTGAGACTCGAACTCAAACTCTACGCATTAGAAGTGCGTTGCTTTATCCAGTTAAGCTACAGGGGCATGTTTTTGGTAGCCGGAGCGGGGATCGAACCCGCACTCCCGTGTTTGGGAACATCGGTTTAAGCGATGCGTGTATACCAGTTTCACCATCCGGCCATATCATATCTTTTATTGAATATACGAAGTATCTACTAAGTCACCAACCATAGCAAAACGATCTTCATACATTTCGTTAAATTGTTCTTCAGTCATCATTTCTTTCTTTTGATTAAATATACGAACGAATTTTTAAAATCCCACATCTTTATTAAAAAGATTTTAAATGCTTACACATTCCATCTTTTGCTCTCCACTTACCTGGACAATTGCAGTACATTTTTACTTCACCTGAAGGGTAGGTAGTGCGAGTTGCTTTATAAGTAATTGTTGGATCGCTCTTTGAAGCAAATGTTTTAGTTTCCTTGACTGGTTTTTTTACTTCTTGTTTGATATGAAAAACATCTTCAAGGGTAGTATCAACATGGACTTCTTTCCATGTAGGGATAATATATTTTTTATCTCCAATGTTAACTAATGCCGGTGACATCCAGTGCTCATGTTTGTACATAACTCTTTGAATTGAATAAAATTTAGTTTTACCATCAGGAATGACAGTAAATTGGGTTGATTCTTGGCTTACGGTTTGGGTAACGCCATCTTTAGTAATTTTGAAAATAGCCATTCCTGTAACTTTCGTCGTAAATATACGAACCAATTTTCATTTTTCCCCTCTTCTAATATGACGGGTTTGTGAAAAGATTTACCTTCACGATTAAGTTGTTGTTCAAGAGATAGCATTATACACATTTGTTTAAATGCTACAGGGTTGTAGGTTGCTATAAACACCAAATCCCTTTCGGGTAAGGTGTTTATAGCTTCCTCAACACTCATAGGCTCTTGATCAAATTCCATATTGTGACAAATCTAAATCTTCGTCATCAACAAATGGAATTTCAGCAGGTCGTTTACGGCGTTTTTTCTTACGCTCCTTGTACTTAGGATATTCGTTTTCCATAAAACGATCCCATTCCTTAAACTGCTGATAGCGTTGTTGTATACTATTTTTGCTCATCGTCCTTGACCATTATAGGCTTTTTTGTAATTACGTGAATTTTTGTTTTTACTGGATTTTGTTTTAGCGTGAACTCCAGGTCGTTTCACATTGTTTCCTTTGACAAATTCAAAGGCGTTCATTTTCCTAGCCATTTTTTGATTTTAAATAGTTTATAGCTTCAATAATTTTTTGACAACCTTCATATGCCTCTTCATTTTCATAATGAATGAGGTTTGTTTCTAATGTTTGTATAAATTTATCAGTTTCAACTGAGAAAGTGTATGTGTCTCCTTTACTTTCTACTTCTACTTCTATTATAGGGAGTTTATCCCTTTTAGTATCTATATTATCTAGTATACTTTCTACTATAGTTTGTGAAAGGGTAAACTTTTGATTTAAGGCCATTTTGAGCCACTCATCATAGCTATTTACTTGTATTTTCTTTACGTAAACCACTTCAAAATAAATCTAGAAATTTATCGTTTATGTTCTTTTCCTTAAATTTACGCATCCTTTCATCGTTCTCCAAGGTTTTTGTGGCAAGTTTTTCAAGATGTTTATTCTTTTGAGTTTGATAATCATCTACTAACTTTTGATGTTTACGCTTTTTCATATTTAAAGTATTTAACAACAAAATCACTATAATTATCCCCTTTAGGAGGATTAGGTTGAAAATGATTATTAATAATCACATTCATTTTTTTACCTTTAAAGTATTTTAATTGCTTAGGATCAGTTATTTGTCTAACAACATAACCATTATGTTTTATTTCTATAATATCTTCAGTCCACAAACATGAATATTTAAGAAATTTTTTAGTAGGATCATCAAACCCACAAAATCCAGTTCTAGGTTTTAAATTAACTGCTTTATTATTAAAAGGATTAGTATGGGTCCAAATATTAGAAGGAATATTCCACCATCCTAATGGATTAAATCTATTAAACTTTAAATATCCTGTTCTATTATCAGTATAACCTTCAAACACATCAATTTCAGGGGGCCAAGGACTACTCCACATCCAAAATGCTGGCCATAGTTTTTTACCTGTTGGTAACTTAGCTTCAATCTCAAAATACCCGTATCCAAAATCCCTTACACTTGATACTAAACCTACTCCATAATTAGAAGTGATAGATTTGTTGTCAAGTGTAAAGTTTTTAGGGTTTTTAAATGTTTCTAAATGTAAATATTTTTTATCATCAACCTTTACTCTTTCTTCATCATACCAACACCAAGATTTATCTTTATGTATTTCACCCCATCTTTCCTGAGTAATCCATCTGTATCCTGACCAATTTAATGTTTTCATATTCTAGAAATTATATCGAATTTATCCTTATCATCATCTTCTAATCCAAGTTCTTTTAAACGTTGTAAGTGGTAATCATCAACTTTCCAATCTACTTTACTTTCATACACTGTTTTATGTTCTTCCATTCCCTGGATTTGTCTATCACTAAATATGTTTCCAACTTGTAGGAAGTAACAATTATAACAAAGGAGCTCTACGTTGTCTAATTTATAGTTCTTTTTTTCTCCATCTTTAAAATGCATAATTAAAGGAACCTTGTAATCTAATACTCTTCGTTCACTAAATTTACAATTACTACAACACTCATCAAGATAGCCCTCAGCTATTAATTTATCTTTAATTTTAGCAGCATCAAAATGGGAAGGATCGATTCTACCCTCTATAATATCTACTATTGCAGGTGTTTTTTTACCTCCATTTAAAAATTTGGGTATACCTTTACCAGACTGATTTTTATGTTGTTCAAAGATATTCTCATAACCTTCTTCAGTAGCTTCATAGTTTTTAGCCCATTTTTTATAATGAATGTAGGATACTCCCAAATAACGGCTGGCAGCGCGGTTTGATTTAGTTTTATTAACTGCTGCTAAAATTTGTTGTTTTGATAATGGTTTAGCTTTAGGCATCTCCGTTCATCATTAATTTATCTGTGAGATATAACAAATATTCCCACAAATCTTCAGAATTAGCCATTAAACGCTCCTCACCATCTTCATCAACGAAAGGTATAAGATTATTTTCTTCATCATGTCTGGAATAAATGTAGAATAGGATTGCTTCAGTTGCAGCGGGAGCAAAGCTAAAATATATTATACCTTCAATTACTTTAAAGAAATCATCATCATAGCTTGAAAAGTCAAGCCCCATTTCATCTTCTAACTTATTTTGGCGTTTCCAAACACTTTCAAATAAGTCTATAGTTCTAAGAAAATCTGTTTTTAGTTTATCCTCTTCAGTATCATGTATAACACTCATTTCAAGGGAAGAACCTAGAATTTTCTCAATTACCTCCTTTAGTTCCTTTCTTTGTTCCATTAACCTTTCCTTTTAACTTAATTAGTTCAGCACACTTATCATAATCCTCTTTAGCTTCATAAAACTTTATAGTTTTATCTATAACTTTAGGAAAATTAGATTTTTTTAATAAGAGGAAACAATCTAAATTAGTAATTGAAAATAATTTAACTTCATTTTCTTTTATTTTTAAAGATTCCTCTATTACTTTTATGGATTCATCTAGTAATAATTGATGAAAATCTTCACTTTCAACTAATTCATTAAGTTCTTCCTTATGATCATAAAGTATTTCTAATGAAAGAATTTCTCGCTCTTTTTTCTTCCTACTCATGGTTATAAATATTTAAAAATCTAGTAACTTCGAGTTATTAATAGGATTATGTTTAGCTGTTTGACCCCACTTATTAGCAAAAAATTGGTGAGCCAATTGTTCTTTACGATTAGATTCAGCATTTTGTTCTGGGGTTTTACGGGTAGATACTCCTGCAAAATGATAAAAATGTTTATATACACGTATCATTTCATACCCCGCATATTCACATTTAAGAAAAAAATCCCAATCCACTACATGGGGAGAAGGATACATAATATCCCAACCTCCAACTGCTAAATAATCAGGTTTGTACATAGCAAAAGGTAAAGTTGAGCCGGTATTATCTAGGGTTTGGGTTAGGGTTTGTTCATATTCCCAGAATTTGTTTAAGTCAAATTCCTTTACATTTTTACCTAAATCTTTAATATGGAATTGTCTAAACATAGAAGGTTTAGGTTCGATTTGGTTAGGAGTAATTACTTTACCTTTACCTAAATGTTTTTCTAATTCAACATCCCAATTTTGAGAAAAGACATTATCATCATTTACTACTAAAATATAATCATTTGATGAATTATAAACACCCCAATTAGTAGCTACTGGTAATCCTTGGTTAGTGCCTAGATCAAGTACATTTGCTTCTGGGTATTTGTCTAATACAGGTTTATTTAAATCATAGTAACCATCTACTACAACTATAATTTCGTTATTATTTTTTTGTCCTTTAAAAGCAGATTCAAGACATAAATCTAGGTATTCAGGAGATTTATAAGTAGGTATGATTACTGATATCATGAATTTATTTGTTGCCAGTTAATAGTAGGAGAGAGTAATCCTTTCATACAGTGAGTAGATAAACCAGGTATGGGGGTTAAAACAAATCTATTTTTAGTTTGGGTTAATTGTAAAAATTTATTATGATCTCCTATTATAGTAGTATGATCTATAAAATCCTCTTCAAAAATATTTTTAGAAATTATAAAACTCCCACAGGTACTAGGAGTTGTTCTCCAATGGTGTTTGCTTGTAGTAAATATTTTAGAGGTTAAATCTTCATACATAGGTAAAAAATACTTATCATTATGGTCATAAAGAGACACATAATGTAATCCTTGATAAGTTTCAAATAAATTTGTTATGATTTCAACCCAATTATCAATATGAAGATAATCATTTTCTAGAAAATAAATTAAATCAGTATCAGGTATATCAAGGTTTTTTACAATATCCCAAGTTTGAAAAAATGAAGATTGGTCATTACCTGCTTTAATAGAGTGTAAAGTATAATATTTTTTATACTTACTTATAAAATTACTAGAAACATCTCCATCCATTATTACATGGAGATCTACATTTTTATCTTTAATAGTAGAAAGTAGATTTAAAAAACATTTTTCAAAGTCAAACCATTTAGGTCTGTTTTTTAGATCGTTGCCTTCTATATTAAAATGTCTATAAAATATATGAATCTTCATTTTATTTTTTTAATTTACTTTATTATTAACAAAATCATCAATTATTGTTATATGTTTCTATATAGAATTCATTTTTTATTTTATTCTTATTTATTCTTGTTAGTAATTTATCTTTATAAAAGATTTTACCTTCAATAAATTCAGAATAAAGTATTTTATCAGAATATCTTT
>Ga0208645_1003782_pt1 | contig 11024 bp, 21 predicted proteins | sample VirMetDEL_Sep_01_FD_184519 | JGI IMG/M metagenome (GOLD analysis project Ga0208645, IMG submission 184519) | Aqueous microbial communities from the Delaware River and Bay under freshwater to marine salinity gradient to study organic matter... | ecosystem: Environmental > Aquatic > Marine >...
ATGGAGAATTTTATTATGTGGATACTTACATTAAAGCTAATTTTGATTCTAAAGGTGAAATAGAAGGATACACTTCAATTAGACAAGACTTTACTGATATTGTTAAAGCAACAGATGAAATTGCTCAAAAGAACATTTATTTAGAACACGCCTCTAAAATCATTAGACACGATATGCACTCAGGTATTAATACTTACTTACCTAGAGGTATTAAATCATTAAAAAGAAGATTATCTGAGGAACAAATTAAAGATTTAAGAATCCAAGCACCTTTACAATTAATAGAGGATGGATTAAAACACGCCCAAAAAGTATATTCTGGAGTTTATGAATTTACTAATTTAGTAAAAAATAATGCTCAAATGTCTGTAACTAAGTGTAATATAAAAAACATTCTTGAAGATTATTTACGCCTTACAGCTTATAAAAATCAAGTTATCTTAGATAAAAATTTACCTAAAGATTTACAGGTAAATGAAGCACTATTTTGTACAGCTATTGATAATTTAATACGTAATGGTCTTAAATACAATGATGCTCCTACTAAATGGGTTAAAATATATTCTGAAGGAGATTTTATATGTATACAAGACAACGGACGTGGATTAACTCCAAAAGAATTTTGGGAGTTTTCTAAACCTTATGCAAGAAAAGAAGGCCAAAAAGAACAAGGTACAGGATTAGGACTTAATATCTGTATTGAAATTCTTAAGGAACATGGCTTTGAAATAGTTATAGGAAGAGTTAAAGAAGGTACTAAAATAAAAATTAAATTAAACTAATGATTAACACATTAATGTTAATAGACGATGAAAATTTATTTCATCTAGTATTTGAAGATGCATGTTCACTTTTAGACATGGCTTTATCTATTGAAGCTTTAGATAGCTCTGATGAAGCTGATGCTAAATTTAAAGAATGGTTCCCAGATGATCCAGGTCACGAACGTCCTGAATGTGTATTTGTAGATTTAAATATTATCGGATCCTCTATGGATGGAATTGAAATGATTAGAAAAATCAACTCCGAATATGGTAATGGATGTGTTATTGGAATTATTTCATCTTCAGAAGACCAAGATGAAATTAATAAAGCTAAAGCTGTTGGTGCCCAATTCTGGATTATTAAATCAGATGATATCGAACCTCGTTTAGAAGAGTTTATGAAAGATTATAATGGGTATGTTAATAAAACAAACCCATTTAAAGTATACAGATAATGATTGAAGTAACAGAACATACTAGAAATGTTCTACTAGAGGTTGCTAAAAAAAAGAAAATCTATGTAGAAGGTAATTTCCTTAAACTTCTTAAAGCCCCCGAAGGGGACAAAGAGTTTGAGGAATATCTTATTATATGTAAAGAAAAAGATACTGCTGCTCGTAGAAAACGATTAGATGTTACTAAACAAGTCCAACAACAAAATAGAGACTTAGTTGCTAAACAAGAAGAAAATGATGCTTTAATGGTGGATTTACAAGTTGCCCTAGAAGAAGCAAAAAATGCTACTTGGGAAGCTGAAAAATTACGTGTAGAAGCAGAAAAAGGTAAAGAACAAGCATTAGAAGATCTAGAATTAATGCAAAAAAGATCTCAATTTGAATTAATTGGGATGATTGTAAGAATTGCTCTTATTGTCATTTGTGGGGTAGGAATTATTACTAGTATCATGTATGCAATAGCCCTTACCTCAGGACAAGATACACAAATCATTGGATCTACGTGGAGTAACATGTTTGGTATTTTGTTAACTAATGCGTTTTCAATAGTTGGTACTATTATGGGGGTTAAATATGCATCTGAAAAAGGTTCTTAATATTTATAATTAAACCAAAAAGATGAAAAAAATAATTGATTGGATCTCAGGTCTTTTAAAAGACGAAAAAGGTACCCCATCCTCTAAAAGATTTGTTGGTATTTTAGCCGGTGTTTCACTTTGTATAACACTTTTTGCAAATCAATTTACCGAAGAACACATTGCCCCCGCAGAATCTTTAGTTAATGCTGTTGCCGCTTTAGCATTTGGTGCTTTAGGATTAGCATCTATTGATAAAATTTGGGGTAAAAAATCAGAAGAATAAAATATGTTAATTAAAGTAGGATCAAAAGGAGAACTAGTAAAAGATGTTCAAGAAATCGTAGGAGTACCTGCGGATGGTCACTTTGGTCCTGCAACCGAAGCTGCTGTAAAAAAATGGCAAGCAGCAAATGGTTTAACAGCTGACGGTTTAGTAGGTAGAGGTACTTTAGGTAAAATGGGGTTATTAGATACTGATGCTTCATTAACAGAAGCAACCCCCGAAAAGGCATCAGGCCTTTATACTAAAAAACCTTATACTACATCTAATGGATTAAAAGTAATTGAATACTTTATGCCTAAAGATGAGTATTTAGCTGGTCCTGTTAAACCTGAATGGCTATTCTTACACCATACAGCAGGTTGGCACAATCCATTTAATACTATTAAAGCTTGGGATGCTGATAAAATTGGTAGAATTGCTACTGAATTCGTATTAGGAGGCCCTTCTTGTAAAGGTAATGATGATCAATACGATGGAGTATTAGTTCAAGCATTTCCTAAAGGTAACTGGGGTTATCATTTAGGTAAAAATGGTTCTCAAACAATGCACAAAAACTCAGTTGGTATCGAAGTTTGTAATTTTGGATATGTTGTAAACGGAAAAACATATGCCGGTGCCTCTGTAGTTGATTCACAAATAGTTAAATTAGCAAAACCATTCCGTGGTCACACAGATTGGCATCGTTACTCAGATAAACAAATCCAAGTATTAAAAGATTGGATTTTGTGGATTGCTGAAAGAGATGGTATTGATGTGAGAGCTGGTTTGCCTGCTTTGATTAAAGAAAAGGGGGCTGATGCCTTTGAGTTTAATGAAAATGCTTACTACGGTAAAGTAAAAGGTTTATGGACTCATACAAATACTAGAAAAGATAAAGTCGATATGTTCCCACAACAAGAACTTATGGACATGTTAACCAGCCTATAAAAATGAAAAATACTTCCTTTTTAGCAATTACCGCAACCACCACAACTATGTCATTTATTTGCTCTTATTTCCTTGAGCTCTATATGGGTAATATTGAGCAATATTTAGCTTTAGTAGCTGTAGTCTTTATCGATGGATTTTTCGGTATTACTTCAGGTATTAAAAGAGAAGGATTCCAAACTAGAAAAGCTGTTAGAGTACTTCAACGTGCTATTGTTTGGGTAGGTTTTTTAACAGTAATATTAATGGTAGAAAAAGGATTTGCTGGAACAGCTTGGCTTAGTGAAACTATTATCGTACCGTTTATTATATTACAACTAATTAGCGCTCTTAAGAATGCATCTATGTCTGGTTTTATAAAAATGGAAGAATTAAACAAATTATTGGACCGCATAGATAATCACAAGGGCAACAGAAAATAAAATAATGCTTTTAAAAAAATATATAAACACTAAATATAATTGGGTTCGTAAGAACCCAGTTCTATCTTCTTGGCTTGGATTTTTAAAAGGAATTATTTATACTATATTAGCCTATGAATTCTTTATTTATTAAAAAAATACAAGAAAGGATATTCCCTTTTATAATCGCACTCTCCGCCCTGTCGGTGTCTGCTTCGGCCGCTTTCTATTCAGTTAGCGGCCTTAGCAAACTCTTTGCTGGGGCATCTTTGGAAGTAATTATTATGGCTGGTTCACTTGAAGTAGCTAAATTAGTAATTGCTTCTTTACTATACCAATATCGTAAAACACTCCCTCGTTTACTTAAGATTTACTTAACTTCAGCTGCTGTAGTACTAGTCTTAATTACTTCAATGGGTATCTATGGCTTCCTATCCGCTGCTTATCAAGAGACAGCTAATAAAGCAGGTAATATTGATGTTCAAATTGCTTTAGTTGAAACTAAAAGAGATAACGTACAAGGTCAATTAGCGGTATATAATGCTGAAAAAGAAAGTATTGATAAAGCCGTTGCCGATTTAAGAAAAGGTTTATCAAACAACATTATACAGTATACAAACGCTGAAGGTCAATTAATTACAACAACCTCAAGTTCAACTCGTAGAGCATTAGAAAAACAATTAGACCAAGCTGTTGAACGTCAAAATGAGTTAAATAGTAAAGTAGATGGGTTAAATACTCAAATATTTGATTACGAAACTGAAATTGTAGAAATTAAAACAGGCAATGATATAGCTGGTGAATTAGGCCCTCTTAAATATCTTTCAGGTTTAACAGGTGCTCCAATGGATAAAATTATTAATATTTTACTTTTAACTATTATTTTTGTATTTGATCCGTTAGCTATTTCTTTAGTAATTGCTGCTAACTATGCTTTTGAACAATTACGTCCTAAAACAAGGGAAAACATTTATGGTGAAAAAGTAATTGTGCCTGATGATGAGGGAACAGACATCTATACTGAAGATGAATTGAAAGATTGGGATGTTACTCTAGCTGATGGTTTAGAAGATGAAGAATGGAGTGATGATGAATTTGATCTAGATGGTGATGGTGTTTTAAGTAAAAAAGAACAAAATTTAAAACAAATTGATCAACTCCTAGAAGAAATAGAACAAATCCAATCAAGCCCCGCGGATTTTCAAAGTAAACAAGGTCAACTAAATAAAAAACTATCTGAAATAAAACGTTTACGAGAAAATGATGATGAAATAATCAACGTTTTTTAAAAAAAAACTTGGAGGCCCGAAAGGGCCTTCGTATATTTAGGTATTGAAAAATTAAGGTTATGAAAAAACATTTCGAATCAGCAACAGAAGCATTTGAATTCACCGTTAATCTAGGTGGATGGAGAGGTAAAAAAGTATTTGAATTTTTCCCTTCAGATGATAAAAACTATGGTCCGGGTTCAGTTCGTGAATTAAGTTTGTTTGGTCAAAGTATGAATGTCAGTTCAGTTACAAAGCAAGGATTGATGTTGTATTCATTTGATATTTTAGGTAATAAATTTACTGCTAAAATTAAGTGGGTAGATGTTGAATTAGGTAATACATTAGATGTGCCTAAAGACATCCCCGGGTTTGAAGGTACTACAGAAGCATTAAATAATCTTTCAATTTTTGGATAATATGAGCTTAGAAGAAACAGCATTAGCGTATGCCTCAGTATCAGGCCGTTTACGAGGAGTAATCTCAGGTATTTTAAAGTGGAGCAGTGATGAAATATCACCCTCAGTAAAGAAAACTTTAGAAGAAGCTTTAAAACAAGCTGAAAATGAGTTGGGAATTCCTGAAAAAGATCGTAGATTGTAATTATGGCTTGGGGATTTATTAAAGAAGGTTCTCTCAAACATAGTCGAGAGGCTGTTATGGAACATATTTCTAAATTACAACCACTTAATTACAATCAGTTTATGTGGTGGCGCACTCATACTGATAATGTCAAACCACTAGGCAAACGTGCTCCACTCAAAGATCGTATCTTGAATGGTGATTTTAATCCATCATCTTATTTTTGGCAAGCTCAATTATCATTGTATACTGCTCTAGATAAAATTGATTTGAGTAAAGACGACCATCAAATGCAAATGGAAAAATTACAGGTTGATTTAGCTCGCCACAAGCGTTTGATGGAAGATTACGAAAAGGAAGAACCTGCTCGTATGGAAGCTCTGTATGATGCTTTTACAACAGCATATAAAATCACCAAAGATGAATTGGAGGAAAAATTCCTCAATTTTAATGGCACTATTCTTGATTTTTATGAATATGCTGAAGAATTTTTATATAAAACACCCGCCGAAAATAGAAAAGGTCGAAGAGGAAGACCTAAGGGTAGTAAAAATAAATAAAAATGAGTTATATTATAGGCAATAAATGTATAGGAGTTAAAGATGGTATTTGCATCGAAGTTTGCCCTGTAGAATGTATTACAGAAACAGATGAAATGATGCTCATTAACCCAGCAGAATGTATTGACTGTGGAATGTGTTTATCTTGCCCAGTTGATGCTATCTATACAGATGAAGATGAAGCTATTGCTGCTGAAGGTATAGGTATTGTAAATAAAAATTATAACTTTTTTAATTTAAATTATGAACAGTAAGCTTGGATTTTTAGAATGGATGTCTTATATTAAGAATGTCCATCAGGGGAATAAACCCGCAATGGAAAGAGCTTTAAATAGATTAACAATTTATGACCTTGAAAAACAGTCTGTTTCCAATACACGAAGATAATAAAGCAGAGCTACTTGGATATTATGGTAGCGATTTGGTTCATGCTCAATCAGCTTGGACTTCAACCTCACGAGATTTAACTGAGGAAAAACTAGGGCGAGTAGATAAACTACTTACAATGCTAGCAAGTGAGGGCCACCATACTCCATTTGAAAAATCCGGTCTACACTTTTTGGTAACGGTAGACCAAGCAACCCATATACACTTGCTCAAACACCGAATTGGCGTTAGTATAAACGGTGAAAGTGCTCGTTACAAAGAACTTAAGGAGGATAAAATGTATATTCCTTACGATTGGAGTAACAAATGGGTAAATAAACTTCGTGATTATGCTGAAGAAGGTAATAAATTATACCACGAGTGTCTAGAGTATTTTACCCCTATTTTAGGACGTAAACGTGCTAAAGAATCAGCCCGATTCTTCAAAACATTCAATTCCCAGATTACAATGGATGTGATGTTTAACTGGCGCTCATTTTACCACTTCCAGCAATTGCGTAATAGTGAACATGCCCAAAAGGAAGTTCAAAAACTAGCTCAAGAAATGCTTGATCAAGTAAAAAATATTGAAGGAAATCCTTTTGAAAAAACTATTAAAGCATTTGGATTATAAAAAATAAAAGTGTATATTTATTAAAACAAAAGTTATGATTTGGACTAATATCTGGTTATTTATAATCGCAATAGCATTGTTGGATATGAACAACAATATTAAAAAGAAGTTATGATTAAAGTATCACACGAAACTCCGTTATGTATTCTAAACGATAGTAAAAATTTTAATGATTATGACTATTGTTTACCTCATTTATTAGATGAGGAAGCAGGCTATGAGGAATATTTCCGCGAAGCTAAGGAAGAAGGACGTTACATTATTATGGATAACTCATTACATGAGTTAGGAACAGCATATGATACAGAACGTCTTATGTACTGGATTAATGAATTACGTCCTAATGAATTTATAGTTCCGGATGTTTGGGAAAATAGAGATGCTTCAGTAGTAAATGCTCGTAAATGGACTCAAGTCAAACTTCCTAAAGGAGTAGAAAAAGTAGCAGTAGTTCAAGCTGGAACTATCCACGAAGCAGCTACATGTTACCAAACTTATAGAGATTTAGGATACCAAAAAATTGCTTTTTCTTATGGTGCGAGCTATTATAATGATGTCTGTCCTCATCCTAATCGCGATTTGGGTAAGGCGCTTGGAAGACTCTATGTAATTTCAAGTTTATTTAAAATAAGAGTTATCAACCCAAACGATAGAATTCACCTTTTAGGATGTGCTGTTCCCCAAGAATTTGGTTGGTATGCAGGATATGATTGTATTGAATCAATCGATACCTCTAACCCAGTAATGGCTGCTCTAGAAGGCACCAGATATACACTATCAGGATTATCTGCTAAACCTAAAGCAAATATGAATGATTATTTTTATATGTTAAGTGACCAAGTAAATTGGGATATCTTAACTGACAACTTAACTAAATTTAGATATATAAACGATTTGTAAAATGGAAAATGAAATGATGAGTCTTTATGACTTTCTAGGACGTGCCGCAGGTGGTGAACTAGGTAAACAAGTAGCTGAGGCCGCTGCTAAAGCAAAAGTTGGATTTGAAATTAAAGAAGTTTCAAACCCCAAATACAAAGGATCTATTATGATGTATCCTAAATATTTTTTAGATCAATATTTTAATGGTGATCAAACTGATGATCTACCTTTTTAATAAATAGCGTTTGCCTATACGCTTAAAATACCTGGCAAATTTAAATTATATAAATTATGTTATTTACTGAAGAACAATTAGGTAAAATGAATGCGAAACACGCAGTAGTATCACTTTCCGGTGGTATGGATTCGAGCACATTGTTGCTCAAATGTATCAAAGAATTTGATACAGTAACGGCTTTGTCTTTTGATTACGGACAAAAACACCGAGTTGAATTAGAGCGAGCTCAATCATTAGTTGATTATTTAAAAGCTAGTGGTTACGATGTTCGTTACCGAGTAATCAAATTAGATGGTTTAACAGATCTTCTTAACTCAGCTTTGGTTCAAGGTGGTGATGACGTACCTGAAGGACACTATGCTGAGGAAAACATGAAAGCAACTGTTGTTCCTAACCGCAATAAAATCTTTGCTTCGATCACTCAGGCAGTAGCACTTTCAATCGCAGATAAGACGGAAGAAAACACGTGTATTGCGATGGGAATTCATGCTGGTGACCATGCAATTTATCCTGATTGCCGCCAAGAATTCCGCGATTTGGATTTTGAAGCATTTAAATCAGGTAACTGGGGTTCTGAGCGAGTTCACATTTACACTCCTTATTTAGATGGTGATAAATTTACTATTCTTCAAGATGGGGAAGGGTTATGTGGATACCTAGAAATCGAATTTGATGAAGTTTATAAGCGCACTAATACAAGTTACAAACCCTATCCATCAGGTAATTCAGATTATAAGTCAGCTTCAAGTGTTGAACGAGTAGAAGCATTTATTGCTTTAGGTCGTCCTGATCCTGTAATTTATGAAGATGAAGATGGTATTGCATCTTGGGATAAAGTAGTTGCTCACGTTAACACAGTACTTGCTAGTCATGAGTGATGGAATAACTGAAGCACGTAGAGGCACTTATTGGAAAAGCAATAAATACGAAACATTAGAAAATAATATGGAAAAAAGAAATACTTGGACTTACAATGATACAAAAGTAAATGTTCCTAAAACTAACGAAAGTTATATGCCTGACCAGTATAAGCATAGAATGGTAAGTTTTGCTAAATCAGCAATTCGAATCTTAGGATTTGGAGCTTTTTGGTGGAGCTTGGATATTGCAGTGACTTTACTTATCTTGGCTGAAATTGTTGGAGTTGCTGAAGAACTAGTATGATAAAAAGAACCTATAAAAAAACACCCCCATTCCTTGAAAGATACATTGTAGTCAATCAAGATGGGGGTGTATTTGTAGGATTAAGAGGTGGTTATCCTCAATATTCTTCTAATTGGAGCGAAGCCAAACCACTATTTATAGAGAACACATCCTATCTATTAAAAGAAAAAGGAACAGAATTAATTAAAGAATCAGAATTATGAAACAATTATGGTATTTTTCGGCACCTTGGTGTGGTCCGTGCAAAATGTTTGGTCCGGTAATGGATCGCGTAGCATCACAAGGTGTTAACGTAAAGAAAATCAATGTAGATTACGAACCAGATGTAATCACTAAATTTGGAGTTAAAAGTGTTCCTACAGTTATTCTAGTAGAAAATGAACAAGAAGTAAATCGTTTTGTAGGAGCCAAATCAGAACAAGACGTAATTAATTTTTATAATGGGTAGTTTTAGATCAACAAAAGTATTTGACGGTTATTCAACAGTATTTCGTCAATGGCGAGCTGAAGGAACACATTGTCGCTTTCTTCATGGTTACGGAGTAAGTTTAAAAGTATGGTTTGAAGGTGAACTCGATGAACGTAATTGGGTTTGGGATTTCGGAGGTATGAAACGTGCTAAAACTACAATTGATGGTATGAATCCTAAAGCATGGCTTGATTATATGCTTGATCATACTACAGTTATTGCTGACGACGATCCTGAAATTGAAAACTTTAGAGATATGGACAACAGAGGAGTTATTCAAATGAGAGTTATTCCTGGAGTTGGAGCTGAACGATTTGCTGAGTATTTTTATAACAAAATTAATGATTTCGTTCAAGAAGAGACCGACGGCCGCGTAAAGGTTGTTCAAGTTGAATTCCGCGAACATGAGAAAAATACAGCATTTTATAAAGGTTAATTATGAATGTAAATCCAAAATTATGGGACAAAACAGCTCCCCTAGGCCGAATTGAAGATTATGACAAAGTCCTCCCAGTTCTCGAACTGTACCGATGTGTCCAATCAGAAGGAAGCCGTTTCGGACGTCCAACTATTGCTGTTCGTACTACCGGCTGTACTCACCGTTGTTTTTTTGGTGAAGGGGGTTGGTGTGATTCTTGGTATACTTCAATTCACCCAGAAAAAGGTGGTTTCACTTTTAATGACATTATTAAAATTTATGATGAGAATCCTCACGTTAAAGAAATGATGTTAACTGGTGGTTCACCTACTATGCATCCTGCATTGGTTAATGAACTAACACATTTCGCTCATGAAAGAGGAATTCTCATTACTATCGAGACTGAAGGAAGTCATTTCCTCGAGACCGATTACCCAATTGATCTCATTTCTTTATCACCTAAATTTAGTAATAGTGTGCCTGTGGTTGGGGCTCTTACTCCTAATGGATCAGTCACAGATGAAAAAATGGTACAAACACACAATAGACTTCGCCTCAACACTGAAGCCATTAGAAAGACTATTAATTATCACAGTGATTACCATTACAAGCCTGTGTGGGATGGCACTGCTGAAGGCCTCGCTGAAATCGAAGCTTACAGAGTCGAACTCGGTATTCCTAAAGACAAAACATTCGTTATGCCTGCCGGAGATACTAGAGAAACATTAATTGAAATGTATCCTAAAGTATTTGAAATGTGTGCTGAGCATGGTTATAACATGACTGGTAGAGATCACATTATTGCTTACGATACTAAACGACAAGTATAATGGCTTACGTAGTTTTAAAACACTCAAACGACAGTAAACATGTTGTTATTGTAAATGATGTTGAGGGTATTCCTATGGAATGGGATACTTATGAAGAAGCTAAACAAGTAGCTGATTTGTTTCAAGCAAATACTACTCACAATAGTACTTACGAGGTAAAAAAACTTAGTTAATGGCTAAGAAAAAATTACAAATAACCACGGTA
>Ga0208645_1003789_pt1 | contig 11012 bp, 22 predicted proteins | sample VirMetDEL_Sep_01_FD_184519 | JGI IMG/M metagenome (GOLD analysis project Ga0208645, IMG submission 184519) | Aqueous microbial communities from the Delaware River and Bay under freshwater to marine salinity gradient to study organic matter... | ecosystem: Environmental > Aquatic > Marine >...
GCACTTGTTTCAATACCGTCAAGCTTAGTGCCGTCTGTAGCAACATCACGACCATCAAAAGTGCTGTTGGTTGTAATAGCACCTGTCATTGCACCACCTGACTTAGGTAATGCAGAGTCAGCAGTTGTTCCCTGTGCCGCTGTAGCGTATGCGCTAGACGCTGTAGTAGCCGCTGTGCCTAAGCCTAAGTTAGTTCTAGCGGAACTAGCACTAGCTAAGTCGGACAGGTTGTTAGCCTTTAGAGCCGCTGATGCTAATGTACTTGCGGCATTAGATGCACTTGTAGCGGCATTTGTAGCACTTGTAGCCGCACTAGTAGCACTATTAGCGGCATTAGTTTCCGCTGTCTCTGCATTGGTCTCAGCGGTCTCAGCATTGGTTTTAGCTGTGGTAGCCGCTGTTGCGCTAGTAGCCGCACTAGTTGCTGATGTGCTTGCCTCAGATGCCTTAGTAGTGGCTGTAGAGGCACTGGTGCTTGCTTCAGATGCCTTTGTAGTTGCAGTGGATGCGCTAGTGCTTGCTTCGGATGCTTTAGTTGTAGCTGTAGTGGCTGACGCTGTTGCACTAGTTGCACTTGATGCCGCATTAGTCTCCGCAGTTTCTGCATTAGTTTCAGCAGTCTCTGCCGCTGTTTTAGCAGTTGATGCGGATGTTGCACTGGCCGCACTAGCTGTCGCACTGGATGCACTGGAAGTAGCACTGGATGCGGAAGCTGATGCACTTGTTGCCGAATTAGTAGCGGAAGTGTTTGCCTCAGATGCTTTTGTTGTAGCAGTGGATGCGCTTGTGCTTGCCTCAGATGCTTTTGTTGTAGCCGTAGATGCTGATGCTGTTGCACTGGTTGCACTGGAAGCCGCATTTGTTTCAGCAGTCTCAGCGTTTGTTTCAGCAGTTTCTGCGTTAGTCTCTGCTGTTTCTGCGGCAGTTTTAGCAGTCTCAGCCGCTGTCTTGGCTGTGGTAGCCGTTGTTGCACTGGATGCGCTAGTTGTTGCACTGGCCGCACTTGCGGTTGCAGAGGTAGCACTAGCTGTTGCACTTGCTTCTGCGGCTATAACTGATGCGGAAATACCTGATGCACTAGTGGCCGCTTGTGTTGCTGACTCACTTGCACTTACAGCACTTGCCGCTGATTCACTTGCTTTAGTAGTAGCTATCGCGGCTTGCTCTGTTACAGCGAGAATAGTAGCGTCTGTATTGGAATCACCAGAACCACCATCGCCTCTAAATATAGCCATTAATAACTCCTACGAAAACAAACAAAAAGGAAAAGGGGAAAGGGGACTCCTAAGAATCCCCTTAAGTGTATTAGCTTATTGAACAGCTAGTACGAATCCTGCTTCAGGACGCATTACTTGACAACCGTAAAGCGTATCAGCAGTGTATAGAGTTCCCAAGAACTCCTGCTTGTATTGAGTTTGTGAACGAACAGCTTGTTGCTCTGCAAGAACATTAGTGTCCTTGTGGATCAACTGTGCGCCACGGATAGAAGCACCGCCAGTCGTATCAATGACAGGTACGTTAGTAGATACAAACACATCAACGCCATAAAGATTACCAATCTTGCCAGTCTCTACGCCTTTGCCATTAACAAAGTCAGTAGAAGTGTAGCGATCAATACCCATGATAGCGTTACGTAGTGAAGGAGGAACAATAAAGCTACGTCCGTCCATTGGTACGTCTGCATCATCCATCTTTTGAATCAAAGCACGGAAAGCACCGTCAGTGAAATCCTTAACGTCAGCGGCTCCGTCAGCATCAAATGCTTCCAAAGCACCTGCTGATGTAATCTGGAATGCCGCGTTGTGTACCCATGAAGAACCGTCACCGTTTCCGAAAGACTTACCTAGAGTAAACAGATCATCGTCAACCTGCTTTGCTAGACCATAACCTGCATCACCAGTGTAGAACTGACGTAGAGAAGCTAGAGCCTGTACTTCGGTAATGTCCTCAATCAAACGAGAAAATTCAAAGTGCTTGTTAATGTTAATCAAAACTTCTGACTCAACAGAGTTCTGGATGGTTACTGCGGTATTAGCCGCTTTAGCGTGTGCTGAACCACGAGTAGGCTTAGGAACGTGAATGGTATCACCTTTCTTGCCTGTCATGCTCATTTTTTTTACAAGGTTAGCCAAAACAAGATTAGTCTTGTATGCGGCAATTACTTCGTCACTCCAGATTTCTGGAATGAATTTAGCGGCAGAAGTGTTATCTACTGCTCCTCCCATTGCGGGATATACTGATGTAGCCATGATAAAAGTCCTATAATAAGATTAGTTACGGACTCTCCCTTCTTGATACGCTTGCATGATTTCATCAGACAAAGACATATATCGGTCAGGATCGTCCTGCATAAGTTTAATAATGTCTGAACGTCTATAGACTTTACGAGAGGATGCCTCACCGCTTCCTTTAGCCCCACCTGTGGATGCTTTTTTCACGGCTTGTTTTCTACTCGCTTTCTCATTCACCACAGTTTGATCTACTGCTTGTTGACGTTCCTTCCAGTTAGTGAAAAGTTCATCAGCGGCTTCGTGATCATAATGTTGATCTGCTTGTATGAAAAGCTGTGTCCGAATCTTTGATCCTTTTATCCATTTAGCAAACTTATCGTCTTGTAAGATGTCACCCATATCAGGATGGCGTTCTTGCAAAAGATTCTTTGCTGTTGTTTGTCTATACTGCTGAGTAACAGCTTCAGCTTGTCTAATAGAAGGATGATTCTTAATAGCTTTATCTACTGCTTTATCTGGATCAGAGAAAAAATCTATTTCTTCTTCAGGTTGTTGATTTTGTTGCGTGGTGTCGAGTTGTGTCTGAATGTAACTATCAACAACGTGTCGCAGTTCCCCTACTTCTGAACTCTGTCGGCCTAATAACTTCTCAGCCTCTTGATGCATCCTTACAATTTCAGCCGTACTTTTTCCTTTGTACTTCTCAGGGATTTCTTCTGCTTGTTGACTCAGGGACTGTTGAGTTGCCTCTTCAGGTTCTTCAGTCTTAGTTTGTTGTTCTAGTTCATTGAGATTAGTGATTTCTTCATTATCATCATCATTCTCAGGACGCTCGTCTATAAGTGTAGCCATTATCAAACTCCGTGATTTCTCATTATGGAGGTGTATTGTATGTAAGGGTTCGGTTAGGAGTTTTCCTTACGCTCTTGTTGTACCCTCTGTTCGCGCTGTTTAGCCCATTTCCTTGAGGCTTTCCATGATGATCCATTGATAGGGTCAATATGAACACGAATAGGAGATACAATTTTTTTTGCAGTCTTACCGCATGAAGGACAAACAATAAACTTAGTATCGGAAGACCGTAAGCTTTCAGTAATGTGTCCTTCAGAACATTGGAAGTCAAACAATAAGGCCACTTAGGCGGCCTCTTCGTTTTCTTCAAGTTCTTGTTCATTTGCTTGCTCTTCCGCTATATCTATTTGAGACTCTAAGTTAAGTAGATTCGCTATTATAGATAATTGACCTTTACGGAAACACAAGTCTTCTAAGTCTTTAGTGACTTCTACGGAATTAATAATTACCGCGTTGTTTTTTAAATCTTCCATCAGTTGTTTCCAACCTTCTGAACGGAATACTTCTCTAAAGTTACGATAATATAATTCTAGTTTTGGGTCAGCCATACTGTTTCTCCTTTATGGACAGTAATTTAAGTTAATGTACATATCTATTATACCATGTTTTTAACTTAAAGTCAAGCTTTATTTTCTTTTTTCTTATCTTTTTTTACATTAAAGATTGTATCAAAGTTCTGATCAAACTTCTTTTTATCCGTAGGGCGTTGTGTACTACCTTTGCCTCCATGTGTTTGACCATTCATTTTTTACTTTTCTTTTTAGCCGCTTGTTTCTTTCGGTAAGCTTTTCTACCTGCCTCGTCTCGCAAAGCTTGTATAGCGGCTTCAGATTGCTTCTTAGTTAGTGGCATAGAACGTGCGCGTTTAGCTACTGGTTTCTTTTTCTTAGCAGGTGGTCTTCCAACTTTACTACCATATGTACCTTTACCTTGTGGCATAAGTGCCTCCTATTACCATTTTGATTTATTTGCCCAATATGCCGCAGACATCTTACCTTTAGCGATGTTCTTAGCGTGTCTTGCTTTAAAAGATTTACGTCTTGCTTTTTCCGATGCAGTCTTGGGATTTGCTCCTGCACCAGAGACACCTTGTTGACCATAACGAATAGTCTTTATTTGATCACCTGACTTTGCTACAACCACATGAGATTTAGTTGGGTGATTAGGAGTACGCTTAGGTTTGTTATAACCACTAACTCCTGCTCTTTCTAACCTAGAGTCTTTAGCCATTAGTTAGCCCTCTCTTTAATGGCTACCTCTCGTTCCTTCAAGAGTTGTTTGGATATTTCAAGACGCTTCTTAAATTCTTTGTCGTCCTGATCTCCTGAGTGAATATTAGTAGTGACAGCTTTAATTCTGTCAATCTCCAACTCTTGTGGAATAACCTGAGTTTCCATTGCCATCTTCTGCGCCCTAGACTGAGACTCTTGTGCTTGTCCATTGAGTGCCGCTGTTTGTGCCGCTTGGAAAGCCAACTCAGCTTGTTGTGCCTGTTGCTGTGCTTGCTGTGCTTCAGGGTTAGGCTGATTAGCTTGATCAAGTAAAGCAATAAGTTCTTCACGATTAGCTAGGTTCATGTTGTCAATAATAGAAGTGACTAGTTTAGGATACATGGGTGTATCAGGAGACATTGTTTGTAGTAACTGTACAAGCTGTGTAACTTCGTACTCACGAGCAATAATACCTAAAGAACTAGACGTATGGAACTTATAGTCAGCTACTGGGTACATTTCAGGTTCAAACTGCATATAACGCCAAGCAGACTTTGTTACGAAAGGAATAAGGAATGATTCTTGGAAGTTTATCAATGTACGCTTATGTCTCTTGATAATAGCACCAAGGGACATAGAGACACCTGCGGCAGTTGACTCACCATTGACTGATCCTGCGATACCTGCTGAATCAATAGCACCTGTGGCTGTCTGTACCATAGTTTGAAGTGCTTGAGCCTGTGCAAAGGTAATTTGATTGACATTACCAAAGTTAAATGGCTGTAGGACTTCACGAGGATCGCCATTAGTTAATATAACTTTTCCCGGCTGTATACTGGGCTTAGAGCCTCTAGGCATACGTGAGGCATCCATTGCAAGCATAGGGTGTATAGTAAGGGATAGAGCATCAATTCTAGCGCGTAGTTCTGTGTCTAAAGCCTTTTGTGAGTTATACCCTTTCTCACATACTCCTCTGCCCCAGAAACGGCTAGGAACGACATCCCAAGGGAATGCAACAACAGGACGATCCTGCATCATGTAGGGGTTTCTTTCCGCTTTAAGAAGAACACCGCTGTTAGCAATAACAACCATAGCCTCTACATAATAGGAATCATCCTCATCTCCCTCATCATTATCCATAAGGGAAACTTCTATGTCTTCAATTTCTTCTTCGTCATCTTCTAATCCTGACTCTTCGGCTTTCTTAAGCAAGTGAGCAGGGACTAAACCATAATACTTAGTTAGACGTACTTTGTCCTCAGAGAATGAGGTTAAGTCTTGATCTGGTTCCAAATTAAAGTCAGTCTGTGCTTGACTGATAGGCTCATCACGATAAACACCCTTTTCCTGTAGTTGTTCTACTAGGTGGCTAGAGACAAACTCATCAACAGCACAGCCTAAAGCTGAATCAATATCTGTAGCCACAGGGTCTATTAGGAAGTTTTGTGGCATTACAGGACGTAGCTTAACACAAGTACGATCTTTAATGGTAACACCTACTGCCTGTAACTCACCACCCATCATTGGCTGAGATGCAGGAGCCATTTCCTTTTCTTCCTCTAGGACAATCTCTGCAATACCTGTACCAAACACAGCGGCATTGATTAAGCACTCAGCGACACCCTTACGTACTTTATTCTTTTTAAAGTCTTCATCAAGGTGTGTACGTAACATTGCAATGTCAGCACTTTGTTGATCGTGTATATCATCACGTATATCAAACCACTTACCACGACCAAAGGTAGCTTCCTCTAGTTCCGCTACGGAGGACTCAACCGCCTGTTGCAGTGCAGGGGAAATAATCTTAGACCTTTCGGATTCTCTTGTTCGGTCTTGGGAGGACCACTGTCCTCTCCATAACCTGTAATACTCTTCAAACTTATCGGAATAATTGGCTTCATAATGATCTCTCCAATTATCACATTTGTCCATTACCCAACCTTCTAGGTCTTGCTCTATAGAGAAACTTTCTTTATCTTCTAACATAGTTAATACCCTGCGTATTTATCTAAGTATTCGTAGTCCTCGTCCTCATAGTCATAAGCATAGGATACTTTTGCTAACTGATCTATATATGCTAATGAGTCTATTAAGTCGTCATGGACTAATGGGTTGGGGAATTGAAACAACTCATCAAGAAACTGACTGTTCCATTTACCTTTGTTTAGTAATATACTGCCGTGTTCAAAGCGGCCTTGTAATGCCCAAACTATACGATCTATTTTCTTTTTATTACCATGTGTTAGTTCTTCAATCCTGAAAAACCTTTGATTCTTTTTCATCTCGTTGTTTAGATAAGGAAACACTGCATTCTTAAGTGCACCCTTCTCAATACCTACAGCTACTGGTCGGTAGTCTCTGACTGCTTCAAAGATACGTCTGGCGGTCTCTTCAACACCCCACCGCCCATGTATGATATTAGCAACCCACCATCCTTCCGTACCTGCCTTAACCACAGAAATTGCCGTTTGGTCAAGCCTCTTGGTTTTGGTTGTGACCTTAGAAACTTCAGCAAAACCTGCCAAATCGACAGCAATGTAATACTCACCATCTGAAGGTTCTTCCTCACTAAACTTGACGTTTTCTTCCTTAAAGAGTTCACTATCATTTGCCTCAAAGGAAGCCATGAACTCCTGTCTGAACGAAAAGGAAGACATTGACTTCTTAGCCGCTTCAATCTCTTCTGGGTCTAACAAGGGGTTATCATAACTTGTAAAATGAAAACCTGTAAACGTAGGATCATCCGACACACAGGCATAAGTATATAGTTCGTAGAAGTGATTACGTCCCATAGGAGTCCCTATGAATAACGCATCACCCTTTTGGTCAGCCAAAGCAGGGCGTAGTATCTGCTCCCAAACCTCTGGCTTCATGTCAGCGTACTCATCCATTACTAGGAACTTGAGGCTGACACCCCTCATTGTCTCTGGTCTATCCGCACCCTTTAAGGCAATTATAGCACCATTAATGAGTTTAATCTGTAGGTTATTAACGTGGCTAGAGGCTATGACGTTATGTCCTAACTCTAGGAGCATCTGCCACATAATGTCCCTAGCCTGTCCCTGTGTAGGGGCAACGTAGAACACATGGCCTTTGGTATCACTAAGGGCGCGGAGTATTAACATCCATGCCGCTAGTCTACTTTTACCTGTACGTCTACCTGCGGCTATAACTTTAAATCTTGTTTCGTTGTTATATACTTCCTGTTGCCACGGTAGAAGAGAGACATTTAAGTCCGTCAACTATAACACCACATTACAGGAGACTCGCCAACGTCCAACTTGCGGATGTCAACATGGACAAAGCTGTCAGCAACTCCGATACCGTTGAACCCCATCGCAGTGGCGTGTTTAACGATGTCATACCTTTGCTGACCATTCTCAACCCTGATGTCACAGGCGATACCTTGTGCGTGAGTTCCTGCAACTTTTTTCTTAGCCTCTATGGGGTGACTAGGGTCTCTGTAACCGCTAGTGATTATAAATGGAAAACCACATACATAGCGTAGGTGGTCTAATTTGATTAGGAATTGATCATCAATCTTATTCTTACCTGTGTACTGACAGGCAAACTCTTCCCTGTTAAAGTATCTTAACATATCATTAATGTTATTAATCATTGACAACTTCTCCCTCTAATGGGTCTTGCTGTTGTTCATTACCAGAGATAATGGTTGTTTCACCACCTACTCCAGTAATAGAGATATTGATAGCACTACGACCACCACTACCTCCTTTCTCCTTCTCAAAGTAACTGATAGGTAACATCCTATCCATTACTAGCTTCCATGCCGCTGACTGATTCTTATGATCATTGTCTAAGGCCGCATCAAAGATTGCATCCATCACCTTACGTGATTTAGGGGACGCAAGCATCCTAGCTTTATAGTCGTTGATGATTGATGCATCACCTTTGGGACGACCTACCCCTTTTCTATTACCTGTTGTTTTAGATACTACAGCTTTCTTTGGTGGCCGACCTTTCCGCTTTGCGGCAACGGTTGACTTATCTATATCTGGTTTACTCAAAGTATTCCCCTTAGTTATCTTAAGGATACTTAAGTAGAGTTTAGTTATTTTCTTTAATTATTAATAAAAGTAAAATACTTTAGTTTACTTAAGGTACTTAAGGCGCGGATGGTTTCCTTTAACTAACTTAGTATACTTGATATTATACCATATATTAAAGTAAATGTCAAGCATTATTTTCTATATTTACTAAATTAATTCAAGTACACCTCAAGCCCCCTTGTGTGTCAACCTGTGTGTCCCTTAACTGCTTGTGTCAAGACCAAGGGAGCACCTGTGTTTTCCTTATGTAAATCAATGACTTATGTATACTTATGTATATCCCCTCTTTTTCCTAATTTACCTCTTTTTTGTATGCCAGAGGGTACAGTAACAATCCTACGCATCCCCACGGCCCCCCCGCCCCCTCTAGTTATCCACAGGTTATACATGAGTTATCCACAGTATCCATGGCCTGTGCATAAGTTATCCACAGGTTATACACAAGGCTCCATGTTGGCATGGGTATTGCATGGGTAAAGAGTGAGTATGCCATAGGATACCTAAGAAGCCTAAACCACTGTATGAATCCACAGGTTGACACAGGTTATGATATGTGTTACTCGCGCCTACGCGCATATATAAAGGTATACTGTAGTCATGCACTAGGCGCATATAGTTTTGATAGGTCATGCGTTTAAATCATTGTACATAGTTATCCTATGCGCTATAATGAACCCATCAAGACAAACATTAAACAACTAGGAGTAACAACGATGAAACTACGATTAATTGGAAGCAACCAAACAGAACTAGACTTGGGATTCGCTCAGGTATTCTTCAGCTACGAGACACCAGTAGCCGCTAGGATCACTGACGGCTCATTGATTAGAACTGAGCAGAAATACAGCGTAACAACGTCTAAGCATATCAACCGATGGCTTGACGGCTGTGAGCATACATTAGTACCACAACAGCGTATAGACTGGCTTTTAACGTCTGCTAGTGAGTGCAACCCTGACTATGATGAGGTGACAGCATGAAAACTAACGACCTGTACGAACATAGCGAATTCACGCACTGGCTTTCACAAATGCCTGAGAATGTTGCGTGTAACTACTTGGAGGAAAGAGTTGATCTTGAAGGTACGCGAGTTGAGATCATATTTTACATACCAGATGAGGAGGTTACAGCATGATAAATTGCAAAGAATACAGCGACAACGAACTAGCTTTACACGTGCTTAATGATGAGTATTTTATGTCAGAGATAGAACATCAGGAATATTTATTGGCCTTAGTCGCTGAAGAATTCCAATATACTCCTGTACAATTTGACGTATTAATCAAAGCACTGGAAGAAATAGAGCATTGAGCAGTAAGCACCACAAAGCCTTTAATTTACTCTCTAAGGCTTTCTAGTGTTTATTAGTAGGGTAGCATAGCCTAACCCATTAAATAGGCTTAGAATGGATTATATGAGGTTTTAAGGTATGTTTTCATACGTAATAGGTGTTGTGTTGGGTTTAATTCTACTGTATGCTCTTTATATCAGTGAATTAATTATTGATGTTGAAAAAGATACAAAAAATAAGGAGTTTCATGATGAATCATGATAACAATGATGAGTGGTTATGTTGGCTAGGTGTAGTAGGATTAAGTCTCTGCTATGTAATTTTAGGAACTATTGACTATTGGAGTCTATAAAATGAAGATTGAAGGCTTGACACAAAAAGAGATAGTAGCGGCACAATATGGCGCACTGTCTCGCTTAGGGGATGAGAGAACCTATGCTCAGGATATGCTATATGACAAGGTTAGGCGCGAACACTTAGCCAATGTACACACGGAGGGCTTAGAGAGTGTCTATGCTTGCAGACCTTTCACAGAGCATTCAAAGCAGGTTATGCGAAATAAAGCAGTCTCATTTATGGCTAATGTTTACGGGGTGGAGTTATGAACTGGAGAATAGGTAAAAATACGCTGTCAATAGAACCGCGCAACGGTACTGGTATTGATATAGAGTTCGTGGATTCTAGGGCAGTATGGACGGTTAGTGACAATGACCCTGATTCTTTACAGGCTATGCCCTTTAGTGGTACAATAATACTGTTACCGCTACTGGTAATATCCTTTGGTTATGTCTACAGGGTGGAGGAAATTAATAATGAGTAGGATAAAGGAACGCTTAATAGGGTATGAGGGAGGAGATGATAACGACATCAGACCCATTACCCGATTGATTGATGAGATGGTTGAGTATGAGATGTTAGCCATGACATTACAGGAGGCGCATCAACGCGCAGAGGATAGCGTCAGGGCTTACTACAACACCCTGACAGCTAAAGAGTTTTTAGACCAACATAAGAGGGCTTTTAGCCATGAGTAGATGCAAAGCGTGTGACGTTATAATGAATGAGTTTGAGATGAGAAGGATTGACAGAGCGACAGGTGATTACTCAGAGTTATGCTCAGACTGCCTGTCAGCATCCAATGAGGCAACAAGGGAGATAGACAGCCCTATGCAGATCATTCTTGATGATATTGTCAACCCCTTTGAATTCCTAGCGGATATGGAGGAACAATAGTAGTATTGATTTGATGAATAATGGGTATAACTTTGAATGATTGAGGTTATGCCCTAATTCATGTTATACTATACTTATGTATTAAAGGAAAATATTTAATATATAATTATAGTATTAACCAAAC
>Ga0208645_1003791_pt1 | contig 11010 bp, 33 predicted proteins | sample VirMetDEL_Sep_01_FD_184519 | JGI IMG/M metagenome (GOLD analysis project Ga0208645, IMG submission 184519) | Aqueous microbial communities from the Delaware River and Bay under freshwater to marine salinity gradient to study organic matter... | ecosystem: Environmental > Aquatic > Marine >...
GGGAACTAAGGCATGAAACTAAAACACTTAGAGCAGAAATAAACAAGGGAAAGGGTGCTATATGGATTCTATTAGTCATATCAGCAATAATATCAAGCGGTTATAACTATCTTAAATAACCATTTTGAAATCAGACAAACAAATAATCTCTGATAGACAAAAAAAAACATCAATTAAAGGAACTGTAGGCGAATACGAAGCTATCGCAAAGCTAACTAAACAAGGATATTTTGTTGCAAAATCAGTAGATCCTGCTTGTCCTTTTGATATTGTTATCGTTGATAAAAATGGTAAAATACAGTTAATAGACATAAAAACAATTACCTATTACAAAAATAAAAAAGGTAAAAGTCTTAAAGATAAGCCTAAAGGCTCATATAAAATTCACAGAAGTCCTACCAAAGAACAAAAAAGGTTAGGCATAAAGTTAATGATGGTAGATTATGATTGATAATTTTTTTTATAGATTGTTTGAAATAGTAGATAATTTTATGGGTTATGTATTTGATAGGTTTATTTCAGATGCACCTAAAAAGAAAAAGAATATAAATGTTAAATCTCCAGACAATAGAATGAACTTTCCAAAGGATTAAAAAATGATTAAAAACTTTAAAGATATTGTAATTCTATTAATAACAAGTGGTGTCTTAATACTTCTTGGTGTCATCATCATAGGAGATTATTGGGTAGCACTAGAAGAAAATAGACCTGTAGATGAATCTGTAATTACATTAATGAAGATGTCAGTTACAGGATTGATAGGTGTTATAGGTGGCTACATAGGTGGTAGCAAATGAGAGATACAAAAATTTTAGATAAATTTACTAAGGATAGTCAAAAGAAATGGAAAGAAATGCAACTATTTATAAATCTAAAAAAAGAAGTAAATCATGGTGCAAATGGCACTAAAGAATATGTAATTAAAAAAGGTATTAACAAAGGTAAAATAGCTAAATGAATGTTTCAGATTTACTTAAAAAGAACTTTGTATTAGTGCCTGTTATAGCATCTATTATAGTTGGTACATTTACAGGAGTTAAATACATTGTAAGCCTAACTGAAACTATTAATAAAAATAAAGCAGATATTACTACAATAAACGATACTCATCTTTATAATTTTAAAACTTACATTGCCAGAATACAAGAAAATCAAAATCATTTACTATTAAATATAGAAAAAAATAAAGGTAATACTATTGTTACAAATGATAAACTTCAAAGACTTGAAGAAAAAATTAAACAATTAGAAATAGATTTTAAAAACTTATTAATAAAAAGAAGTAATTAATATGGAGTGTGTTAGGATGGATTATAGATTTACAGCCATACTTATTATTATGATATGTCTATTAACTTTTTTTGGATCACCACAATGAAATATTTAATTATATTTATTTTGACAGCAGGGTGTGTAAAGAGTGAACATGATTTTATAACTGCTCCTCCTGGTTTAACTTCTGCAATATATGAACAACTAATAAAGATAGAAAATGACCAGAAAAACTAATACAGCCTTAATTGCATTACTTGGTACAATATTAATGGGTTTAGCTACTTGGACTTTAGTTACACTTATAGAACTTCAATTAACAGTAACTATGATTCAATCTGATTTAATGAGCATTGACAAGCAATTTGGAAGGGTTTACAATTTCATAGACTCAGTTAGAGGTAATTAAATTATGTGGTTAAATATAGCAGCTAAATTAGTTCCAGGAATGATTAAGACAGGAATGTCTATTGCATCTAATAGAAGAAAAACAAAAGAATTAGAGTCTGTTGCAGAATTAAAGTTGGCTGAACGAATGGCTAGTGGTGAGGTTGAGTTTAAAAGAGCTGTTATTGATAGTCATAAAGGCGATTGGAAAGATGAATTTTGCCTTATATTAATTTCTATCCCTCTGCTTTTATTGGCATGGTCAGTCTTTAGTGATGATCCTAATATACAAGCAAAGATAGATATATTTTTTGATAAATTTTCAAATCTTCCAATGTTTTATCAAGCTCTTGTAGTTGGAGCATTTTCAACAATTCTAGGTATTAAAGGTGTTTCTACATTTAAAAAGAAATAATGTCAGACAGTTTAGAAATAATAAACGAATATAAGGAACAGGTTAGAATATTAAAGCAAGAGGTAGCAGAGCTTCAAGATTCTTCCAAGTCCAAAGATAGTGCCAATAAAAGGTGCTTACAAAAACTTGAACATCTATCTAAAGATTTAGATGATGCTAACAAAACTATTAAGGATTTAAAAGAAACAAACAAAATGATGTTGGAACACCCATAATGAAATTTATGTTAATACTTACTTTATGCTCATCTTTATATAATTCTTGCATGACACCTATGAAAATAGATCAATTATATAAATCTCATTTTAATTGTGCATTAGATGGTTATAAAATAGGTGGTGAAACTGTTAAGAACTTTGGTGAACAAAGAGTAAATGATGAGATGCTTTATGTAAGTTTTGTTTGTAAAGAGATTGAGCAAACTTAATGTGGAGTGTTATTTGGAAAAATGATAAAGGTATTTATACTGCTTTTACTAATGTTATTTTTGAAACAGAAAAAAAAGCAACAGAATTTAAAACAGCTCAAAAATCTATGCGTAAGAAACATGATTGCAGAGTAGTAGAATTTGATTATAAATATTTTAATGGAGTAAATGAAAATGAAATTGACTGATAACTTTAGCTTAAAAGAGATGACACAATCTCAAACAGCTCTTAAAAACAATATAGATAATGAACCTAATGCAGAGCAAATAGAGAACCTAAAACAACTTTGCCAGACCATCTTACAACCAATTAGAGAAGACTTTCAGCTCCCAATTAAGATTACCTCAGGATTTAGATCACCTGAATTATGTGAAATTATAGGATCTAAACCTACCTCACAACATTGTGCTAATGAATGTGCAGCAGCAGACTTTGAAATACCTGGTGTAGACAATAAAAAAGTATTTAAACATATCATTGAGAACCTACCATTTTGTCAAATTATCTTAGAGTATTATGATGAATCAGATATTAATAGTGGATGGATTCATGTGTCTTGGTCGCCAAATCCTAGAGGTCAAGCTCTTACTAAGGATAAAGAAGGCTATAAGACATGGCAATAAACAAGTCTAAAATGAAATGCAACAGACCTAAACGACAAGTTCAGGGTGGAAAAAAATTTGTAGTCAAGGCTTGTAAAGGTGGCAAAGAAAAGATAATTAGATATGGGGATGCAAATATGACTATTAAAAAGTCTAACCCTGCTAGACGAAAAAGTTTTAGAGCAAGACACAAATGTGCTACTGCTAAAGATGTATTTTCTGCTAGATATTGGTCTTGCAAAAAATGGTAACAATAGGAGATAAATTATGCCAATGGTAAATGGAAAAAAATATGCTTATACTAAAAAAGGTAAAGCAGCAGCTAAGAAAGCTAAAAAGAAAAAAAAAAGTAAGAAGAAATAATGAAAAAGGGTTATCATAAAACAAAAGATGGTAGAACTGTTAAAAAAGGTCTTTACTATTACATGAATAAAAAAAAGAAATCTGGTAAAAGCAAACCAGGTAAAGGTACTGTATCTGATAAGGCTTTGAAAAGAGCTAAGAAAACTGCTAAGAAAAATAAAAGATCATAATTGTAATTAGGTGTAGTTGCTAGTCAACTGGGTATGATGGAGGGGTAAAAGAAAACTTATGCCTAAAAAAACTTGGATTAAACCTAAAGTATTAATCATTGATATAGGAAAGTGTAAGTATTGTCATCAGGATATGACGAACCAAGAAAGTTTTGTAACTTTTTATCCTAGAGGTAAAGCTCATTATGTTTGCATGAAGAAAGCAGATGAAGATAAGACTTATGAGAATGAGTCTAAGTTTGATTGGTAAGGCAGCCATATTTCAGACTGCCTTAATATTAATTAAAGATACTTTCTATCTCTAATAAACTTTTTTATTTCAACTAATGATTTGAAATCACCTCCCACAGGTGCAAAGAACCTCATAAAGTCTAAAGATAAATCTGGTCTATATCTACAAAGAGTCCAATTTCCTAACTTAGGATAATGTTCAGACATATTGGCACTAAACTTTTCATTACCAAATGTAATATCAACACTAGTAACTTTACCAAATTTATTTTTTGTTTTTATTTTCGTCTTCATATTTTTTCCTTCCTTATTTTTTTTTATAAAGACATTATATCAAATTGAGTTTTTCAATTTTTTACAAAAAAAAACTTTTATTGAAGAATAGACGATTTAGTTTTTAGGGTGGTTCAGTTTAGGTGCGACAATTATTTGCTTATAGACTTTTCAGGTATTTTTTAATATCCCCAAAATTTCTTAGCATTATTTAAATAATCTTCGTTAGCATCATTATTCCAAAACATGTGTGTAAAGTCTGGTTGGATATAATCTTTAAGAATATTTGGATCATTACTGATCTTCATTAAGTTCTGTCTTACTTTAGCTCTTTGAATTATTCTAGGTATTCTCTTTCTAATATTCTCTGGTTTAAGTTCATCACAATTATCTGCATGATAAACTCTAAATTCTTTCTCATTGACATAACAAAGATAAACAGGAACTTCAAATACTGACCAATAAAAATCTACTTGTAATAAATTATAGGGTGAAGGTCTATCAGGTAATTTACCTGGAAACCAAGACCTAGTACCATCTTTTTTGACAATCCCCCTTCTTGGCATCTTGCATTTATCCTCAATGATAACCTTATCCCCTTTTAAATCTATGTAACCATGAACAGGAATATTGATACCATCAAACCATTTAAAGGCTTCTATCTCTGGCTTACAAGACTCCCAACCTGGTATTGATTGATGAGCCTTATGACAATTAGCAATCATTAAAGGTACTATACTTTTATAATGACTTAACTTTTCTTGGTCATCAGGTGTAAGTGCAACTAACTTATCTAGTTTTTCTTGAACAGGAACAAACATTATTTACCTTCCTGTATTTTTTCACTTTCTATTTGAAAAGCCATATTAAATTCTTCTGCAACTACATCTAATTCTTTGTAATCATCTAAGAAATAACTCATTGGTTTTTTTAAGAACTTACTTATCTTTACCAAATTAATTAATGGTATTCGGTTCTCACCTTTTTCATATTTACCTATTTGTTGATATGTATTCTTTAGAGCTTTAGCAACTTTAGTTAATGGAACAATAGTTTCTTTACCAGTAAACTCATTAACCTTAGTTCTTCTTGCTTGTCTTAATTTTTTACCTAAATCAATATAGAATTGATTATCTTCTTCAAAGTTTTTCTTTGCTTTATGTGATAGTTTCATTGTGTTCCTTCCTTTAATTTAGAGTATAGAATCCCTTAAGTGCTTATGCAACTTTTTATATATACTTAATTAAGTATATAAAAATCTAGCATCTTTGTTCTCTGCTTCAACAATTCTTCGGAATAATTGATTGTATTCCTTAAATGCTTTCAGAGTATGTACACATTGCCTTCCCTTATCTTTAGCAGCATAAACTTTTTTATGTGCCTTATCTAGCTTATTGTACAATCTAGTATTGCTATTTTTTAAGCTCATCATTCTCCTCACCAATAAGTTTTATATTTGCACTAATAAGTTTGTTATCGGTGATACTTGCTTTTGCAAACTCACTAGGCATTTTCTGATTATGTGCTTTTTGTGTAGCATCTTCTACACTAGCACCATCAAAAATTTCTTCAAAATCAACTGCTAATTCTAAACTTGATCTTTTCAAAACTTTAACCATTTAAAATTATATTTCTGCTATAACCAGAGTAATCTCTTTTAAGTTCATCTCTTTGTTCTAGCTTTTCAATCAGCGAACTAATTGAATTTTTACTTTTGTAACCCATTTCATTAGCCATTTCTAAAAATGTTGGCATATATCCATGTTTTGTACTATAATTTTTAATATATTGCAATAGTCTGAGCATTTTAGGTGTCATTGGTCTTTTACCTCTTTTCTTCATTTTTAACCAACCTTCTTAATAGTTCTGCATAGCCATTGATGTCATCAAAGCTATCTTTTTTATAATTTTCTGATTGCATAACTCTCCAAAGTTTTAAAAAAACCATAAAGATACCAAACATTTTTAAAGGTACTTTAACCTCACAATCATTATAAACTGATAAGTATTTTTCTAAAATTCCTGACATAACATAAGAGGTATGGTCAAATTCTCCGTAATCATCTTGCTTTTGTTTTAATAATCTTTCTATTTCGCTAATAAACTTAACATTATCTGACATAATTTCCTTCACTATCTTTGCAGTAATGAGCTACTACATTTTGATTTTTATATTTAGTTAGCATCCAAACTTGTCCATTTCCCTCTGTATAATCTGGGTTCTTAACATACTTAACATTTTTTTCAAACATTTCATCACAAGTGATGGGTAACAAAGAATATGCAAAAGGTATCTTTTCATATTTTAAATTACCCTCACCTGAGTATATAACTAAAATTAAAAAAACTACTTTCAACTAGAAAGGAATTTCTTTGCTTTGAGGTTTAGCTTGTTTAGGTCTAGGATCGTTTTTATAACCAGATAAAATATTACCTGATTCATTAATCCAACCAATTAAACCTTTATGTCCACCAGCTTCAGAGTAATTCATTTCGCCAGTAAATTTATCATCACCTTTGAATAAAACTCCTACTTGAGCAAACACTTTAACAAACTTAGTATTACCATCTCTTGATGCACCTTTGACACCAAGTATTGTACCCTTGTTGCCATTATCTAAATTTACATTTCCTGAGAAATCAATTTTGATGGCTTTTTCATTGTTGGCATCATAAGGAAATAATACCCAATCCTTTTGCTTACCACTACCATTGTCTGACATTCTGTCCTCCATTTTGTTTGATAGATTGTTGTTGTGATTCAAAGTCTTTTTCTATTGAATCATTTTGTTTCTTCCAATCGGAATACAAAGCTGTCAACTTGGTTTCTGTTGTTTGCTTTTTAATTGTATCTTTAATTGAAACTTGTTGAGTAGATCCCTTTTGATTATTTAAGGCATTTACTAATTCTTCTGCACTAGCATATTCTGAACCTGATAGACCAAATGCTGCTAAACATCTTCCCAAAGAACTTGAACTACAGTTCTCCATAGCACTTGTTTTATTTATGAAATTAGCATTTCTATGTTCTTCTGCATGACCAACAGCATAAATAGTATCAGAAATATATAGTTCGGTTTTAACGACAACTCTGTCATTATCATGGAATAGTATTTCTTCATTAAATCTAGCTTCAGGGAAATATTGCAAAAGGTGTCTGTGTCTTTCATTAACTGTAGAATATTTTTTACCTTTAATATCAACAGTTGGAATTTTATTAGCACTTGTTAAACATTCCTTTCTTCTTTCTTTGAACCCTCCCTTACTTTTTTCTTCTGTCGTCTGTGGCTTTAGTTTCATTTTTTCCTTTCATTTGTATCTTTTGGTTTTCTTTAATTTGGTCTATATCTTTCTGTGCTTTAGCTTCTAAATAACTTTGGTTTTTAGCAATCATTTGATCTTTTAACTTTAATAAATCTAACTCTTTTTTTAGTTTTGATATTTCATCATCTCTTGCATGAAGTTGTTCTATATGTTTCTTTTCATTATTCTCATAAGTTCTAATTTTAGTTTGCATCTTTGCAAGTTCCATCATTACAGTATCTGTCATTTTTTTCCTTTCATTACTTCTTCAAGTGTTAATTTATGAACAATAATATCCTGTACTGCCTGACCTACTATTGCTCCTATATCCATATTTAAGTTACCTAATAAATCTTTTCTTTGTTTAGCAGTTAAGATTATGTAATCATTAAACCAAATATCTAAACTTTTATTGAGCTGCGAAGGTGATAAATGATCTGCTGTAAATGTTCCACCTTCTTCTTTTTTAGTCCATTCTTTTCCAATTGTTTTCATAGATTCTATTTATTAATTAATACAAAAAGTGTCAATAAATTATACAAATTATATTCAATTTGAGAGTTTATCATTATCAAATATTACAGTTGCATTAAAACTAAATGAGATTCTTTCATCATCTTCATCTTCAGTTTTATATGGATAGACAACATGAGATAATGAGTTTGGAAATAATATCCAATCCCTAACCTCTGGCATAACTCTATAAGAATTATTATTAAACATATTTTCAGATCCCTCTATAAACTCTGTCTGACCTGAGAAATCATTATGTTCTTTTGCATTGGTTGTTGAAATCATTTTAGGAATTTTTAAATAACCTACGCAGCTTAAATGATAATTACCATGAACATATTCTGTGTGAGTATGGCAAGGGTTATAATCTCCAGGTTTTGATATTACATACCAAGCAGAATTAATTAAAACTGATTTAATTTTATGATCTATATGATTTTTTACATAAGTATTAATAATTGGATCAAAGAATTTTTGTTTCCATTTAAGCATAATTTCTGGTGATATTAAATACTCTGAATCTACATGACCTACTAACTTTTTAGACCAATCATGGTTCTTTTGTTTTTCTTTATCTTGTCTTATTTGTTTTAAATCATTTTGAAAGTCTTTCATTAGTTCTAATGGCATAACTGCTTTAGCAACTGTTGAGCCAAAAGGTTTAAATAATTTAAAATTTATTTTATCACTCATATTAAACACCACATAAGCCTTCACAAGCATTTTCAAACATATCTAATTGATTATCTTCTTTATTAAATTCTACCTCATCTAAAGGTTTACATGATCTATGAGTATAATTTTTCATATTCGGATCTTTACTTATATCTCTAATTTTTTTATCAAACTCAACTACATCTTTAAATTCATCTGGTTTATTTGTTTTTAAATCATGCCAATATTTATCGTCATGGAATGGACAACAAAGACAAGCAGACTTTTCTGGTGGTACTATGTTATTTTTTTTAAGATAATTAATACAATCTTGCCTTGACATATTAGCTTCAATTAAAGGATGTCTATTTAAAATGTAAGGATCTCTAGCTGGTTTCATTCTACCTATTTCATCTTTAGAAATACCTATCCATTGCTCAACATATTTATCTTTTGGAAAATGTTTACCTGGTTTAACACCACATAATTCTCTTATTTTTTTTTTAATTACTAAAATTTTATATTCTGAAGTACATTGCCTACGAATCATGCCTTTTTTACCTGTAATAGTATGTTGATTATAAAATGGAGCTACTACAAAATTAGTAGTACCTTTTGCAGCTAACATATCATCTTTAATATTTCCTTTTTGAACTCTAAAAACTGGATAAGGTAAAATAGTAGTTAAATAATTTAAGTAAGTCATAGTAGCTTTACTTTCATAACCAGGATCAGCAAATATTGCACAATCAACTGGTGGCAAATCACCTTTAGCAGCCATTATAGCCATAGTTGTTGATTGAACACCAACACCCAAACTTAAAACAACCATTTGTCTTAATCTATTTTTATCTATCATTTTCCTCCATTGGTTTAAGTTCTTTTAATTCTATTTTATATGCAGCAGGTCTATCTTGGTAGCCAAAATTTGATAGCTTTTCTGGTGGTAGATCATCATTATAAATAAATGAACCCATAATACTAAAATTAAAATCTTCGTTATTGTCTTTAATGATTAATATATAAGTACCTTTCTTTTCTCCAGGTCTTATTAGTAAAAAATTATATGATTTTTTTTCTTGGGTTCTTATCTCTATATTGTTTTGAAAGTCTGAGTCTGAATAGAATTGGTTATCATCTGAATAAGAACCATTATAAAAGCTATTAGTTGCCTTTGCATAAGCAACCTCTCCTAAAGCTCCTAAGATGCCATCTGTTAGTTGTGATTTAATTCCTTTGGTGTAACCATAAGAAAAGGTTTTACCCATTCTAAGGTTGCCTATGTACCTTTTAGAGGCAATATTTAAGGCTAGTTCTACTTCATTAGCTTCTAATTTAACTTTTATCATATTTATCCTTTCTTGCTTGATCTAATTGTTTAACTCTTTTTTCATATTGTTCAATAGTTTCGCCAGAAAAATATCTAAACCAACATTCTGCACAATAATCTTTTCCTTTCTCTACTACATCAGCTTTGTTTTTACATTTAATACAGGTTCTCATATCTCCATAAATATTCATTCAAAAAATTTATTTCCTTTGCTTATATTTTGTTTAGCGGTCAAATATTGAAGGTTATTTTCAACATGAAGTCCAGAAACATTCTTAGCTTGTAAAGGCACAATGTGATCTACATGATAACCCTTTTTTCTTTTTAAATAAATTTGTTTAATTTTTTCTAGGTTTGCCCATTTAGGAGTTCTTTGAATAATATATTTTTTTCTGTTAATTGTTTTTAAGTGATAATAAATTTTATTATCATTATAATGTTTTTTATTTTTTAATTTATAATATTCTCTATTTTTTTTAAAATGTTTTTTAAATGCTTTTTGTTGTTTTATTTTTCTTTCAAGTTTTGAATTTTGTATTTTCTTTTTTCTATTAATTTCTTTATGTAATTCTGGATTATTTAAAATTTTTTGCCATCTTTTTTTATTATAATTTGTAAATTTTTCAGGGTTGTTTAATCTATATTTTTTAGCAGTTTTTCTTTCTCTTAATAAATTTTTACTTCTCCATATTCTTCTTTGTTTTGCACCATCTTTTTCATAATAGTATTTTTTTTGTTGTTTATTAATTTTATCTTTATTATCTAAACGATATTTTTTATGCCAAATTAAAAGTTTTTTTTTATTCTTTTTATAATATTTTTTTCTTCCTTTAGAACAGCATTCTTTACAATTAGCTCTATAATTATTTTGATCTTTTCTAAACCAAAATTCTAAAAGACTCTTAGTCTTTTTACACATAGAACAATTTTTAGTTTGTTGCATAATAAAAAATAAGTAATGCGATCTCTATTGCGATAATTGTTTCAAGCATTCTATTTGTTCCTTTCTTTTATTTTATTATAACCCCAGAATCTTTCATAACTTTCTCTTTTAGCTACTTTTTTCATG
>Ga0208645_1003792_pt1 | contig 11010 bp, 9 predicted proteins | sample VirMetDEL_Sep_01_FD_184519 | JGI IMG/M metagenome (GOLD analysis project Ga0208645, IMG submission 184519) | Aqueous microbial communities from the Delaware River and Bay under freshwater to marine salinity gradient to study organic matter... | ecosystem: Environmental > Aquatic > Marine >...
CTGCAGTCTAACGAAATAGATGATGCTAAATTACACGCCATTTTATTATTATTTTTTAACTAGTTTATTATGCCATATATACCCATAGCTCAGGTTGTGAGACCGCTACACCGATAGCCCACTTCATTATACTTCTCATTTCATCGTTATCTTCTGAGTAGAACAATTTAAATTGCTCGTAATCAGATGAAAGGTCAGTTCCTAAGAACAACGTAGATGTAGACCCTAAGAACTTCTGTGCGTTCGTGCAACCTAAAGATGCAACAACTCTTACATTAGTTCCAGGAATAAAGATATCACCACCTGGTGCGATATGGTAGTAGTTCTCTTGAGTAATAGCCAACTGAAGAAGTCTATATTGTTGTGGAGAACAAACTAAGATGAGGTCGTCCATCATCGCTGCGGTATCAGGTAAAGCTGCAAACATATTCTGTGCGGTAGCAACTGCACCACTCAATACCCACGTTGCAGTATCGCCTGTATACTTAGTAGCTCCGTTAGCTTCAGTAATAATCTGAGTAATACCTGAGTAAGAACCATCACCATTAACTAAGAAGTTCTCGTTGAAGTTATTTAACTTCTTAACGAAATACTCAGCCATCAATTGCTCCACAGGTATACTTTCGTTACCTGCGAACTGACCTGCTGCTAATGACTGACTTAAGAAAGTAGTTCTCAACGTCTCAGGACAATATGACTGATTTACCTTAGCTGCCTTAAGGTTAAGGTCAACCTGTGTTATGGTAGTATCACCTGAAGTCGTGTAACCACACGAACCTCCGTCTTGAACGAAAAAGTCCCCGTTCATAATCGGTATCTTATTAGAACCAGCTTTTAAACCTACTCTTACATTAAAGTAGTCTGCTAAAGGTGTCTCCAATACCGCCTTACTGATGAGTTCAAACGAGTTCTCATCTACGTAAGTATTAATAGTTGAAATATCAAACGCCATTTTTTTTGTTTTTTATTAAATTGATTTATTTTTTCTTAACTCAACGAGTTTAGCCATACGACCACTCATTAAATCACTTTCACGCTTGGTATAATCATTTAAATTATTGTATACCTTAGCGCTTCCAGGTTCGTCTTTGAACTCCATAAACTCACCTTTTAAAGTTTTAATATCATTAGATAGTTCATTAATTTTATCTAATGATGGTTTTAACACGTTAACTAACTCACCGATAAAGTCGTCACTAAAGTTCTGTTCTGTTTCTTCTTCTTCTACGACTACTTCATCAATACTAGTAATAACACCATCTGCGTCAACTGAGACAATAAGTCCGTCCGTAGTTTCGTGCGAACCCTCAGGTGCGGGTATATCACCCTCAGCGGTCTCAACCATAAGTTGCTTACCCACTTCAAAATCACCTTCAGTTTTTACAATAGTGCCATCTACTAATGTGGCGCTAGCTAATTTAATATCAGTAGTTTCTGCAGTTTCCACAGAAGCGTCCGTAGTAGTGTTGTCTTCACTAACTTCCACTTCGTTTAATCCTAACATAACTCTAATTTTTCCTAAAGCTTCTTGTGCCGTCATATTAATTGATTTTATTTGTTTATTTATTAAAAAATATAATATTTGTATATTTAACCCTTTTCTTCATTTTGCTTCCTATATTCACCTAATATTCTGTATAAGGTATATAATATAGACGCGGATAGTAGTATAATTTTTAGTATAGCTTCTACATCAGTAAAACTAATGGTTAAAGCCCCCGTATTGAGTAATATAACTTTGTCGTTTATAATACTTTTAATCATCTTTAACATTTTTTAAGATATTTTTTATTTCGTTTAGCGTTGCCTCAGGGTTTACTACCTTCATCTTACTAATAAAACCTCCCGCTAAACTAAAACCCTTGAGTTCACCTGATTTAATTTTACCCCACGTCTCATCATCATTAATCTTATAACTTACAAACCACGTTCCAGGTGGTAACATATACCCGTATTTGTTAGACTTATCATATTGCATACTTTCACTAATCCAACTTTCCACCAACGTATTTTCCGTTACAACATTTTCGTCGTGGTTAATATCTGTATTGTTGTGGTTATTCATTTTAAAGAACTTCTCAGCCATCTTTCTAATGGTCTTTCTACTGAAGTATATATAATATGGTTCTCCATTCTCGTCACGTCTTAAAATAAACTTATTAGGTATCATTAATGGCCCTAGAACAACACGTTTTTCTTCATCAATACTGAAGTTAATACGTGCATTATTTGGTATACTACCTAATGGCCCTGGTTTATTTGAGTTCTGTGACTTTAAGGCATTACTTTCTTCATTATTCACAGCCTCATTAGTTGCGATAACTACCTTATTACCTGTATTACCTTTAAACACGTATAGTTTTTGCCAGTAGTGGACGCAATTTACACCTCCACCAAACTCTAGTATTGAGTAAGAACTTTTACCTTTTTCTGCAAACTGACTATTTAATCCACTCATCTTTCTAACCTCATCGGTAGTAAAGATTTTACCCCTATTTGTAAGGTTCATCATCGCCCTACAGAAGTCACGTTGTGCGCTAGGGCCTGAGTATCGCCAATAGGTCTCAGCGGGTTCATCTTTCTTAACTACTAATCTTTTTAAGATATCTAATCCACTAATACTTTTTAACACGTCACCTACACCAAACTCAGTTTTTGTAAAATCCAAAAATACATCATCAATACCTATATACGTTCCGTTGTTATCATCTTCACAGAACTTGAGTATTTCAGTCTTAGCTTCGTCACTCATTACGTGTCTTTCACATAGTTTTTCTTTGTCTATCTGGTCTAACTTCCTTTGAGCCCATGCAATACCTTCGTCACCTCCCCATGCGTCCCACATAAGTCCTCCACACCCCTCGTCATAAGGAACGTCCTTATGTTGCTGATGTCTCTTAAATGAAGCCATACGTGCAATAGTTTCTCTACTGATTTTTTGACCCATACATAATTGAGAAGCTCTACGTTTACCTGTAGCCTCACCACACGAACCCCACCCATTCTCATCAGTCCATATAATAGCTCTACAGGCGTTTTCTCTAGCTGCGTTAGGGTAGTCGTCATAACTTTCTAGTTCGTAGTTTGTAGACCCCTCAAAATACGAATAACACACAGCTAACCTCTGTTTCTCATCGGGGTATTCACTAACCATTTTACTATCGCCCATGCATCTACCTATAAAGTCATCTTCACTTTCATCAGAACGTGGGTCTATGAACTCTTCGTCTGCGAAATATTGAAAGTCTACCTGTATCGCGGGTCGGTCTACAATACTAACTATTTCCACGCCTGTATCTTCCAACTCTTCTTCTAAGAAGTCGTCGTCAATATCTAATTCTACTATTCTATCTATTTTTTCACTCATAATCTACTTAAGTTTTCTATTTGTGCGTTAGCCTCTAAACCACTTTGAACTTCTGTGCTAACAACATACGCTTTTATCGGTTGTGGGGTAGTCCCACCTAAGTTTATTTCTTCTCCTGCGTTCTGTAAACCCCCTAATTGTTGATTTCTCGTATCTATTGCGGCTTGAGGGTTAAAGGTAGGCTGTTCTACACTACCACCACCCGCACTACCTCCGTTAAACTCAGTTGCTCTAATTTTAGCAACCTGAGCCAAACCTGTAGCTAAGGCAATACCCGCTTCTACGAACTGAGCCCCCGTAGCCAATTTAATAGGGTTACCACCTGCAGTTAACGCTGCGTTTACCGCCAGTCCTGTAGATATTAAAGCTTGAGCTATACTAAACTTTTTATTGTTCTCAAATTGCCTCTTCGCTTCTTTCTCATCATTAGCGGTTCGTGCACTATTGAGTTCTTGAAATGCACCTAATACGTCACTAAATAACTGAACTCCCTGTAATGCACTTTCCTTTCTTAATTTAGCTCTATCATCTTCACCCTTCTTAGTCTGAGCCGTGACTTTGTCCTGATATGCTTTATCTAATGCGGCTAACTGGTCTGCGGTTGCTCCCGCCTGTTCTAACTTTAATCTATCTGCGTCATATTGTAAGGCCAACTCAGCCAATATTCTTTCCTGTTCGTTGGCGTATTGTTGTTCCGCATACCCGTCTAAAATGTCCTGTATACTTTTTTGTGTATCTTCTTCTAACTTCTTTTCTTCATCATCAAACTTTTTGTTAACATCTAATTTGTCCTGATTAAACTTTTCTTCTAATTGAAGTAATAAATCTTTGTTATCACCTGCAGCTTTTACGTCAGCCTCATATTTTAACCTTAGGTCATCTAACTCTAACTCACGCTCGTTTAACCTAGACCTTCTTAGTTCTTCAAAAAGTTCTGTCTCCCTTTGTAATTGAGCTGCGGCCGCATCTTCCTCTTCTTTTCTTTTAGCTGCTGCTGCATCTGCAGCCGCTTTATCGGCTGCTGCTTGTTCGTTTGTTAAGGCTCTTCTTTTACCCTGTATTTCAGTTTGTTTGTTTAAACTCTGTTCTTCCAACTGAGCCAACTTAATACGTTGTGCGGCTAATTCATCTAAGGTCTCTGCGTCACTATCACTTTGTGCAGCCAACGCTTCTAATGCAACTAATCTTTCTTTTTCTAATTGAAGTTGCTGGTTAAGAACGTCCTGTTCTAATCTAGCGGCTTCTTCTACCGCAGCCTGTCTTTCCTCAATACTTAAGGTCTGGTCGTCAGCTCTTAATTTAGCTTCAGCCAATAATTTATTTTGTTCTGCACGAACTACATTAAGGTCTCTTTCTCTGTCTGTAATATCCTGTAATATACCCGTTAACCTTGCCGCTTCATTTGCTTCATTTGCTACTTCCTGTCCTACTTCCTTAATTTTTGTTATACCATCTTCTACTCCCGTTGTAACCTTGAGTAATGCATTACCTGCAGTCTCAGCCGCTTCACTAAACTCCCCCTCAAAAACTAATTTTACAGATTTTGCTAAGTTAGGTATAAGTTCTAATATACCTGTAAATCTATTGATAATATTTTGCTTAATACTATTACCGAAGTCAATAAGAGCTTGTTTAGGGTCAGTAAATAACTTGATGAGGGGTTTACTAACCTCCACTAATAAATCCCTAAATACATCAAACGCTGCACTTAGACCAGCCATAACCCTATCTAAAGCTTCACCCCCTTCTTTAGTAGATGTAAACGCTTTAAATAACGCTGTGACGACTGCGACAATACCTGATATTACTAATATTACAGGGTTAGCTAGTAAGGCTTTAAAAGCTGCAGATACACCCTTAACACTTTGTCCTAATGCACCAACTGGCCCTGGCGCTGCAGCTATCGCATCAGTAAAACCCTGTTGTCCTGTCTTTGCATTTTTTAATGCTTCCTCAGCGTCTTTTACTTTACCTTGAAGTTCTGTAAAAGCTTCGCTACCTACCTCAGTCTCATTTAACTCTTTCTGTAGTTTATTTAACTCATCATTTAACGAGTTAATACTAGTTACACTCTTTTCAGTCTCTTTAGTTAAAGTATCGGTAGATTTAGATAAATCTTTAGTGTCCTTATCTGCACCAGATAGGGCTTTTTGTAGGTCATCTAAATCGGTTATATAACCATCAATACCCTCTACCTTGAAAAATATTTTTACTTCTTGATTAGCCATTTTTTATAAATATTATAAGTCCCATCTAAACACCGCATCTTCCCAGTTTACATAAGTATTATTCCATACTCTTCGTGGTCTTATAGGTGTTAAAGGAACTTCATAGTTTAATAGTTTAATAAGTTCCACTTTAACTGAACTCTTTTTACCTATAATCGCATCAGTTATTTTACTTACATAATAATACGCGTTTTTAACCCTTATAACGTCATTAAACGTAAAGTCTAATAGGTCTATATCATCTAATATGAAATAAGCTGTTACCTTACGTGCAAATCCGTCATATAAAGAGTTTATATAGTCATTCCAATATTCATCATATACACTCTGACCTAACAAACCATCATTAATATTATGGTCTATATAACCTGTCTCTTTTTGCCAGTTTAGATTTAATGATGTAGAACTATTAGGAAAGTCCTCGTAAAAACTTACCATAGGGTAGTCAGTATGTGGGTTACCTAAAGTGTCGCCCTGAATATACCAGTTAACACTATCAGTATCTTTTAATCCGTTGTAAAATAAGAAATGTCTGTTCTGTCTAATAGGTAAGTGTTGTGGGTTATATGAGGGGTCAGTTCCTGGTTCGTGGACGTGTATTTGTGGTATAATAAAAGTGGTTCCTATACTCGTATTTTTACGTTCTATCTGTGTTATAGGTGTAGGTATAATATTAGTAGTTATCTTTCTTTCACCTTCCAAAAACTCGTTGTCTCCGTTAACTATTAGGGTTCCAAATACCTCCGCAAATTGCTCTTGGTTTATTTCATTTAAAAAGTCCTCACCCTGTGTATCTTCAAACTTGATACGAGAACTTTGAGTATAAAATACAGGTTCACTTACGAAGTCCTTAGTTAAGTCTAATTTGTGCGTCCAATCAAATAGGTCACCACTACCTATATAGTCCTGCCAAGGTTCTATAATGAAGTTACCTACTATGTTTTTATCAGGAACCATAACTAATCTAAACTTAGTTAAGATATCTTTGATAAAGTCTATCTTCTTATAGTTATCATCTAATAAAGGGGCTATACTAATATCACCAGGTGCAGATATTACGAATAATTGCGAATAAGATATGTTATAAGATGCAAACTGAGGGTCTACTACTTCAGTTTCTAAGTATATTTCATCGCCCGCATTAAGTGATATGTTTATTTCACCAGTATCAAAACTCATAGTAGTAGTATTACCCCCTCCAGCTTGAACTATAAAAGTATCACTATCTAAAGTAGTAGTGTTTCTTTTTAATAGTATTTCTAATTCACCAAACTCACCTGGTATAGGCGAACCACCAGTTCCATCTAAATTACCATAAAAAGTCCCCCTAATAGTATAAGAACCTGTGCTGGGCGCAATATATTTATAAGTCGTTGTATTAAAGTTTCCTACCGCATCAGTTATAATTTCATTATAAGGTATAATTAAACCATCAAAAAGGTCATTTAGGTTTACTAACCTAACATTTAGTTCATTCTCATTATTCTCAGTTATATTACTTTCAGTATTACCAAACGCTGAAAGGTATAAGTGTAAAAATCTATTACTATTTAAAAACTCAGAAGTATAGGTATACCCCGCCTCTTGAAAAATGGTATCAATAAGTAATTTAGCCCTTACCATAGGTTTAAATCTATTCACAGGTAAAGGGTGACTATTCTGTGTAAAATGTTCTCCCGTATTGTTCTGACTTATACGTGTCTGCGTGGGTATACCATCTGCATCATAGTTAACACCGAAGTCAATAAGGGGGTATAAGATATTACCATCAAACAAACCATCTGTGGTAGAACCTTCAGGGTAAGCGTTCCAACTACTTTGTAAGTTATTGATATTTAATACGTGAGTGTATCTACTTAAATCTAACTCATTTAAATACCCTTCACCTACACTAGTTCCGAAGTCCTTAGTCTCACCTAAAAAGATGAGTTCATAATCTATTCTAGCCCCCTCTCTATTGTCGTAAATCTTATTTAATCTAATCTGTCCTGTCCTAAATAATATACCATTTACATAGATACGTGCACTTCTCTTTAATCTGATATCAAAATCCACTCCGTTAATATCAAACGCTGTCTTAAATAAGTTATTATTATTAGACGTTGCAGGAACCCTGAACGTTCTACTGAATATACTACGTGCAGAAGTGTCCCTAATGTCCTCAATAGTAAAGTTTAACTTAGGGGGTTCTAAGTCATATAAGTCTATATATACACCTTCTATTTGTAATTGTATCATTACCCTCTTTGACTATTAATTTTATGCGCTTCGTCATAATTTATTGTATATTGAAAAAACTTATCTTTTCTAAACGTTCTTTCAGTCCACGTTGTATTTGTAATAGTTACAGGTAACCACTCAGTAGACCCGTCATATCTAACCCTAACATCAGGACTGATAAATAGGTTCTTAAGATATTGAGCTTCTAAGTCACTTAAGTAACGTGTATTGATGGTTCTTTTCTTTGTTAAGTCCTGACTAAAGGTAGTATTACCTCTAGCGTATTTAGGGACACTAAACGTATCAGACCCCCAAGTTCCTTCTACCTGTTCGTAGTTATTTTTACTGATATTGATACTTTCATCAGTTCTCTTACTGAAGTAGAAGTAGTCTCTAAAACCTAAACTATTTAACCAACTGACTTGAACGGGGGCGAAGTCGTTACATACATCATCTACAATATCTATTCTATACACTTCACTAGTAGGTAAATTACTAAAGTTTGTATATTGAGCGTTACACGAACCTCCACCCCTATATGTATAAGTTGCTACGTAAATATGTGTAGGGTTACCTAAATATTGTGTAGTAAAGTTTTTAGGCCCCAGTCCTATTGATATTGCGTTATAAGGGTAAACCCAGTTCCTATTTGTATTTAATGCGTCAGTTGAACCTCCACCATTAGTTAAACTATTTTCTATAATAGTGTCGTAAATCTGATTATCATTATTATAAAAAGTAACCCTTATACCTTTAATACCATCACAACCCAGCGGGGGTGGTAAACCAGGGTTTTTTATAGCTTCAGTTATAAAAGATAAAATAAGTTCATCATCTTTTCTTTTTTCTAAGTTATATACTTCAGTAACACCACCTGGTATCCAGCTCGGTATACCCCCTGTTAGTTTACTAACATCTTTAGTAATAGTCCAATCCGTTAATGCTTTTTGTGTATTAGTTACTATAGGACAACCGATTAAACCTGATAAGTAAATAATATAATCACTTTGTTCCTCCCACGTTAAGTCCCAATACTCTTTTCTACCTCCGTATACTACGCAATTGTCCGTAACTCCAGTTCCAGGGTAAGTCCCTTGAATATTAAAGGTTCCACTACTTGATACCCACCCGTATCTTACCTTGAATGCATAACTTTCATTATCTGCGGTAAATAACTTATTTGTATACCCCTCAGCATTATAGTTAGGGGTCGTATAGTTCTTTAATACGTTCTGTATATCAAAATGATAGTATCCGTTTTCATTAGGGTAAGTCTCAAACGTCCCCGCTATATTTGTAGACGTATTGTCTATAATCTGTATACCCGCCTTTTGTCCTGTCTCGTTCTGGTCGTAAAAACTAAAGATGTTCTTACCAAACGACAGGTTAACTAATGACGGGGTATTACTATATATAATATCTGGTTCTTCAGCCATTATTCGTTATTATTTCTATTAATTTATCTTCTATATCATTAAAGTAAAAGTCCTTAGGTCTTATACCAAATCTACTAATACTACGTCTTACAGGGTAAGGTAATCCACTTTCACTTGATATCGCTTTTTTCTTAAACTGAAAGTTATACCCCTCAGCAACACCAAATGCAGATGCAACCTCAGGGGGTAAACCTATACTACTACCTCTTTGAGTTCCTCTTACTCCGAACGACTGAAAGTATCCGTAGTTTAACATTTCTATAGTCAAACCATATCCATCTAAGGTCGTCTTCATAGAACGTCTTAGATTACCTGTTCTACTTTGAAAGTCACCCCCTATTAGACGTTGTTGTATTTCACCTACTAACGCACCTAACCTTTCATTAAGTCCTTTCTCCAAATACCCACTCTGTTCTAGTATCTGTCTTTCTATTTCCTGTATATTACTTTCTATACTCATCAGTCAATATATTTTATAGTTACTATGTCCTGTTGTGCGTTATAGATGTTATATGTTCCTTCTTTGAGAAAGTATTGTCCGTTGTATCTATTCCAGTTTACACTACCACTACCTATTGTTACATTAACAAATAAACCAACATTAAGTCCGCCATAAGTTGAGTTACAGCCGTCATAAGGTATTATAGGTTTAGCTAATATAGCAATAGGGGTAGTCATACTAGCACTTATTATAAGGTTATCAGTTCCGTCCTGTTTATAAGTTAGTATAGTTGCATCTTCGTAACATAAGTAAGTTGATAAGTTTGCATCTACTACCAAATTAGTATCTATTCTTCTCCACGTTCCGTTAAACTCCCTATCATCTATACCACCACCATCAAAAGTAAAACCTGTAATACTAAAACTATTAGGGGGTCGTAAAAACGCACTATCGCAATCATTAAATAACGAACTGAAGTTTATTGTAATATTTGCTGTCGCCCCCACAACATCATCTGAAAAACGTTCTTTGAAAGGGGTTATTGTAAAGGGTGTTACGAACTCTACATCAGGGTTTACTAAGTTCATATTGATATGACTGATAACGTCATTAATATACCTTACGCAATTACTTTGTTCCGTTAACTCACTCGTCTCATTCTCGTAAGTCTGCGTCATTATAATTAAGTTTAAAGATAAACTACCTGTGTTATTACTTTGACTGATACTAACGGGGTTTAAGAACGCATAAGGGTATAAAGGTGGCTCTTCATCTTCAGGTGTATTTAGGTCACTTAGATTACCATACCCCACTTGATTAATAAAGTAGTGTTCTTCACAGGTGTTTTTAATTAAGTCTACTATTTCTTTGTAATTCATTTAATCTTTTGTTTTCTTCTTCCGTTTTATCTTTCTTATAGGCTAGGAAGTTTAAAGCCTGTATAATAGGTTCGTTAACCACTTCTTTAATTTTAAGGAAGTCCTCATTAGCCAATACCATAAGAAATGAATACCAGTTATACGCTGGGTCAATCTTTTCTTCCAAATCAATATCATTTTTACTAAACTCATCATCTAAACCAAATAACTTTCTATAACTATTAAATATGTTTAACCTCCAGTTTAAATAATATGTAATACCTCCATAGAAGTCATACAATAATAAGTCGTCAGTTGCTTTAATACCATATAAGATTTCTATAATACCATAGATGTTCTTTTGAACCCCCCCACTTATAAGAACCTCCATATCTACAAACGTTCCTACCTTGACGTTATTGATATCCACAATACCATCTTTAACGGGTGCAGTATCAGG
>Ga0208645_1003796_pt1 | contig 11003 bp, 17 predicted proteins | sample VirMetDEL_Sep_01_FD_184519 | JGI IMG/M metagenome (GOLD analysis project Ga0208645, IMG submission 184519) | Aqueous microbial communities from the Delaware River and Bay under freshwater to marine salinity gradient to study organic matter... | ecosystem: Environmental > Aquatic > Marine >...
GTTTGATCTCCTTTATAGTCTAGCTTGAATAACGTCGCCAGCGCGGACAAGACCAACGCCAAGCTCTTCGCCTCTGCTGATAGCAACAGTTGCTAGCGATTCAAGGCTTGTTTTATCGTCTGCTGTAAGAACACTGTAAGAAACAAGAGTGTCAAGTAGCGCAACACGATCCGCTAAATTTAAATCTAGGGTTGTGTCGTCTCTGGTAATCATGAGATATGCTGCCTGAGCCACTGATTTAATTGTATCATCTACGCCCGATTCTGCGGCGGTTTTGATTTTTTGTAGTCTAGCATTGTTAGCAGACCAAGCCAAAAGCTCGGCGGAACCAATAGGCTCCAGTTTGCTTCTGGTTTTCTCGTTGAGAGATGCAGCGGCGGCACTATCGTCCATTCCACTGTACGCTAGACCCAGAGGGTCTGTATCTAATTCTGTTTTAATAACTTGGATTCTCATTATGACTCCTTAAATTATGTCGCACTTACCTCCAGCGCAGGCGAGTTCCTGTTCTGGTTTTACGTTATTTGTTTCTTCAATCACGTTTGTGAAGTCAACATCTTGATATTCTCTTTGCATGTCAACCCACTCTTTCCAATTATACACATCCTTCATGCAATATGTTAATAGTTTTAAATCTCCATTAAAGTATTTTTCAGAAAACTTGGTGCATCTTTCTACCCATTGCTTTTTACCGTTTCCTTTGACTCTTTCTCCTGTCCCCATAAGGCTGTCACATGCCGCCCAAAGATTGTCTTCCCATAAAGTAAGAGCCACTTCGATCAGACCGCTTACAAACAGTGCGGCATCCCCGTAATGGGCGACCTGTTCGCTTGGCAGGTAAACTGTTGTAAAAGGAGCCTGCGGGTAATCTTTGTCTCCAGAGATTGGCAAAAGAGAGATTCCACAAAAGTATTTTCTGTTTTTGTAAATATATTTTTCTACTTCGTCCCATTCTTCTGGCTTAACATTGATGGTATTACTAACATTATGATTTAACCAAGGCTGAGTACACAGTTCTGGATTTGTGCCATTTAATACCCAGCTTTGTTGTGTAGACTTTACGTACTCTAGTAATTGTATAGCGTCTACTTTATTTTTGGTTTTGCTGCCGTCAGCAACTTCTACGCAAAAAGCCACAACGTCATCACTATCGTTGTTGCTCCAAACACTTTCTTCACAAGCGCGAGGGTTTTGTTCTCTAAAATAATTATAAATTGGCTCCATCTTATTGGCTTGTACGCGCCTAATGTATCGCTTGGCATGATGGGGATGAATACCGCTAGAAGTTCCAAGAATACAGCTAGATGTTCCCTCTGGTTTGATACAGGTCGTCCTAGCGGCTTGATTGATACCAAGCATATCTGCAATTCTTTTATTTGTTTTCTTTACAATTGCCGCCCCTCGTTTTTGAATTGTGGAGTTAAGACAAATATCATGCGTTTCCATAATACCAGTCATGCTAACGCCAAGCAGAGCTTCTCTTGCGATGATGCGTTCTGATGCTCCTCCAAGATATTCAAACTCAGAAAATCCTGCTTGTAGCGTGCCAATGATTGTAGCGGCTCGACAAGCATCAAAAAAGTCTTGTTCAGTTTTAATCTTAGAACAATTAATAGTAGACAAATTACACGCCTGCCATCCTGATTCGCCAGTTTTTTCACATACAGGCCACATTCCAATTTCTACACAGGGGTTTACTAGTAGTTCTGTGCTATCTGCCCATACAAATCCGGGTTCGCCAAATTCTTTAACAGATTTCATTAGTTCTGCAAACTGTTCTTTTGTGGTTTCATCACGAAGAAGCAACGCGCTATTGTTGCTGCGTCCACGTTGTGGATTGTCTATAAACCATGTGCCTGTCTTTGCCTTTGCCATTTCTTCGTCATCTGGACTAAAAACACAAATGGTAGCGCTACGACGAACCCCGCCACTAATAACAGCGTCAGCGGTGTGCATAACAATATCGTAAGCTTGGACGGGATAGAGTTTTGATTGTCCATCTTTTAATGCCTTGTCTAAAATTTTCCTAATGTTTGTTAGAGCTTTTTTAAGCGGCTCTGGTCCCGGCGCTTTTCCTCCGCTAGATTTAAGATATGCTCCAGCAGGACGAATTTCACTATAATCAAAGTTTACGGTTTTTCCAGAATATTCACCAAATAATTCATCTTCTAAGAATTGATCAAAATAACTGGACACAAGAACACCTACAGCGTCACTCCATCCTTCGATTGTATCTGGAATAACATACTTCTTACTACCTTCTTTTTTAGGAAGAAGTTCTGGCAGTTTATCAATATGATGTTTCTGTACGGAAAATCCAGTACCACAGCCACAAAGAAGAAGATACATACACTCTTGAAAGAATCTCACACGGTCACAGTATGACACAATACAATTATACATTCTTGCATTATGTTTAAAGATTGGAGAGCCGCCAAATTGTAGAGCGCGCTGCGATCCAAGGACGCGCTTCTTGCGCATTTGTTCATAAGCCCATTCAATTTCAGGCAGCACATCTGGTTTGTCTGCATATTTCTCAAGCATCATCTGCTTGACTCTATCTACCGCCTCGTTCCAAGTTTCTCTTCTTTTCTTTTCTGGTATCCAACGTGCATACTTACTAACAAAAGTGTAATCCATTAAAGACTTCAAAGACATTCAATATTCCTCTCGTATATGATATTGTTATTAGATAATTTATTATAACGACAAACTGAGTAAAAATCAAGCAAAACAAATGTCTTACCTAAAAATTTCTACAAAAAAACCCATCCTTTATTGATGTCGCAATGAGTGATCAGATGGGTGTGTTATTATTTTTTAAGGTTGTATATAAAATTATTTACAATCCAGTCTACGATTAATTTAACTATTATACCCATAACAATACTAAAAAATAAACTTCCTACGGCTTCATCTTTAGCTAAATTTTCTTTTACATATTTTTTACAGCTTTTTTTTGCTGACTTTATGTCTATTTCATCCATAGAGCCGCTCTTTATTATAGCCCAGTCTTCACAAAGCTGCAAGCATTTTTCAGCAATTTTTACATTGTTTTTGCTGCTGCCAAATTTGTTCAGCATCTTTACTCTTGTGCTTTCAGTCGCTTTTAATATTTTTATTTTCTTCATCCTGTAACCACCTATATAGAAAAGGAATGTCTGGTAAATTACTTAACATAACATGACCGCCGTTTTTCCCTAGCTTTATTCCGTCTACTTTTGCTTTCACTATTTTAAGGGTAACTTCTGGCTTACATTCATCAAAGTGAATCATTACATGATCTTCCTCTATGGAAACTGAGGGTTTTATTTTTTCATCTGCGAAAATAGTAAATGGACCTTGCTTTAAGCCTTCTTCTGAAAACAGATCTCTTATTTTAAGATATATATCTTCATTCATTATACCACTCCCCAATTTGTTTTGCGGTATGAAAACCAGTCTTGCTTTTTACAAACTTACCATTTATAATTTTAACAAATTCAGGAACGACTCTGGACTGTTTGTACTTATCTATTATAGGTCGGTTTTCTTTTTTATCAATATCAATAATTCTAATATGAGCGTCCTTACTTTCATTTACAATCCATTTTGGATTCATATTAAACTTTGGTATTTCATTATTTTTGAATTGCTGGCAAGGACCACACCAGTAGGCAGTGAAAAGTAAAATTTGTTTATTTCTACCTTGAGCCGTAAGAGGTTGCTGCTCTTGAGTGATATTGGTATTTAAAACTACTTCGTCTTTGACTAACACAATCTCCGGTGTTATATTCACACCAAATGGGTTCTGTGTTGAGTTTTTTTTTACCTCGTCGGTCACGATGGGTACAGCTTGTGATTTTTCACAGTTTTCACAGCCGGGACACGGGGTCTTGTGTCCGTCACCATGTGTTATATATCCAGAGCCATCACATTTTTGGACATCATCTTCGTCGTCTGGAATACTTTCAGGCTGATATTCATTGACAATAAATGCCACGTACCCTTCATTTTTACCATGATCAAATGTAAATGCTTTTCTCCCCGGTGAGGAGCCGCCAGGAACAAGTGTCCATATAAAAACCAGAAGTATAATTATAGACATGGCACTTCCACTTATTGTTTTAGATTTACTCATTAAATTATCCTTGTGTTAAGCTCTCTGGGTTTGAACCCTTCATAACCACTAAACGCCCAAGAATCTCCCTTCTTTAATATTCGACGCTCTATTTCTTCCGCATCGACCCAGAAAGAGCCATTAGGCTGATCATGTCTTTTGGGGCCACTATTCCATGTACCCCAAGAATTTTGCACAAGCACGCCGGGACGCTTGTATTCATCATCAACTGCTAAAATTGACATTTGATGCGCCCAACTACCTTGCGGCTTTGCAAAACCCTCACTGTCTCTTTTAGAAGAAAACCCTTGCATACTAGCGATTGTTACAGCGTAACCATTAGCGATCAAGTCACGAACTTCTTCATAAGTAGTTACTTTAGACACCGTTTGAATAGGATGCTTTTTTGCGGTAGGGATCAAGCTTTTTGGAACGCCAGCGCCGCCTCTGCCCCAGCTTCTAGCCTTTGAGCCACTGTAGGTTGTCAGGTCTACATTTCCATACTTACCTCTTGGTAGCGCTCCGTACTCATTAACATACCTTGCTGCCCATGCCCCAATAGAACCGTCGCCTCTGATTCTACCTCCACCAATTTGAACACGACTGCCAGCATAAATATCTTCTGTGGCAGTCTCCTCGACCCATTCTTCAAATTCGTTTTTCAATATTATATCTACAGACTTTACTGCATCAACAGCATAAGCCGCACCATGAGCAACACAATCCCCTATAGTTTGTTTTCTCTTGGGATATTGTCCATTAGAGGCTTTCCTTATAAAGTCATACAAAAGAACTCTTTTTCCTTTGCCTGAATCTTTAATAGGAGTCCAGATATCAGAAAAAACAGGAAATGGCAAGTCGTTCATCACAGCTTCTACTGCCGCTGGGTCGTCGATCCAGCCATCATTACCTCCAAGAAACTCACTCATATTTAGTCGCCTCTGCTAAGTCTTGAAAAATTTTAGCAAAATCTTTTCTGTCTTTTGAAGACTTTAATTCTTTAGGTTCTTGATAATCTACAGAAATTAAGTAATCTGAAACAGCGTCTGTTAGGTTTGGATATTTTTCTCTATCCCAACCATAGGATGTTTGCACTTTCCCTAAAATAGAATCAAACGCTGCGGTCATCTGCATTGTTTTACAATTAATAAGATACTCGCCAGCGCCAGAAAAAAGTTTATGAATCAATAGTTTATCTTCCTGAGATTCTATTTCATCAAAAGCTGTCTGTACAGCCAGTAATTCATCGGTCATTTCTGACACGTTCATCATGACTAATCGTTTTTCATAAATATCAACGGGCTGTTGATAAGAGCATCCAGAAAACAAAACTAAAAATACTAATAAATATTTATTCATCTTCTTTTTCCTTATCGCAAACATCTGCAAAAAGAATAGTGTTTAGTTTAATTACCATTTCCATAGCTTCGTCTGAGTCGATTTCTGCCGCTCTATGTTTTAAATAATGTAGGCACTCAGTATCCATTTTGATTTTTTCGTTACATTCTGGAAGATCCACTTCTTTCTCCTTTTCTGGTGTAATGTTAGGGAGGTCTGGAATGTTGAAATCTATATCTTTTATTTTACCCCACAGCATTGGTAATAGAATTATTAAAGAACCCACCCCAGAAGTTAATAACTGAAGTAGGGTTCTTGGGTCTAAAAAAGACCCTTCAGTATAGACTGTGTAAATTGAAAGACCTAAACAATATACAAGTAAGCCTACTCCTATTAAAAAATCCATATATTCACCTATTCTTCTTTTGTTTCTTCTTGAGCGTTGTTCTTAGTCCATTTGATAACAGAATCAAGAATCAATGTCACTACTGGAATAACTAGTGCTGTATACTGACCCAGATCAATAATGTGTAGATTGTTCATTATCGCTGTTAAAAAAGCAGCTAAAGCTACAAGCAAAGCATTTTTAAGAACCGATACCACATCGGTCATATCTAATGAAAAACTTTTAGAACCCATGTCTATTCTCCCTTTAAGTAAATTAAAAACCCGTAATTTTTATCGTTGTCTCTATATGGAAATCCTGAAAAATATATAACTTTTCCGTCCTTAGAAATAGTTTTAAAATCTAACTCCCTATTGGTTTTAGAGCAAGATTTAAACTCATTTAAAAACTCTTCTCTTTTAGGTTCGTCAATAATACTAATCCAATCTAATCTGTTTAAGTTTTTTGACTTAAAAATATTATGGAAAGCTTCATTGGCCCACAGTATATTCCCGTCTTGATCCACTTCTAGTATTGCATTTTTAATATTATAAAATATAGCTTTAGATCTTTTGTCTATCATTATTTGGCGGCGATCTATTCTGTTTACAGTGTCTTTGATAGATGACCCACCGTTGGTAGTTAATTCACTTTTTATATCTTCGACTGATTTTAATAGCACGAAATGATTCTTGTATAATGTGCAAATTGGTTTAATTATACATTTCCATGTAAATGGCACTAATACTGCTAAAATACCTAAAGTCGCGCCAATAAATTCTAAATACTGAGTCATGTTTCACCTTACTCCAAAAAAAACCCCTCCCTCGTAAGGGGAGGGGTGAAGTTGAATAATTCAGTTATACTCAGGGTTCAAAAACAATCTTTGATTTGTATTCATCGGTTGTTGGCATTGCGCCAGAGCCGAAGTGGTAAGTGAGTTCACCCGGAACAGCTAGGCTTGGTGCAATTTCAGATGCAACAGCAGCAGTTCCGTCTGCTGGATTAACCATTGTAGTGATAACACCAGCATTACTACCCTTGGTTCTACCCGGAGCAATATTTGTGCTAGGTCTTGCGTAAATATCAAATTCTTCATCAGCTTTAGATCCAACGAGTCTATCGCTAATTTTGGTTCTTGATACCTCGGTGGCAAAATCATTAAGATCGCCAGAATAATCTCTAGCCCCACCAACAAGTGCGACGTTTGCATTTCCACCAAGACTGGTAGTTACGTTCCCGCCTTGCATAACCCACTGGGTTGCATTTGCATTAAAAGCTATAGAAGCTCCATCGGCAGCGTCTCCAGCAATAGCTCCAGAAACACCAACTCTATCTGTAGTTGCCGCTCCGGTTCCAACGTTTGCAACAACTTTAGAACCAAAACTTACACCTCTATCATCAGCCAAAGTGTCTACACTTAGACCGTTTGTTATTGGGTCGCCAGCAGCTATATTTCCAGCTTTTACAACTGTGCCACCGTCTACAATTCCGCTTTTCGATACATCATAACCGGCAGCAAAAGTTTGACCTTTAGTTCCAGCCAAGAAAGCTGAACCATACCTATTAGGTAATGCCATTTAAAACTCCTTAGAGTTAAATTTTATTTCCTATTTTTCCTAATATTTTATAATCCAATTCCAGAATATTATACACTTTTTAGCAATCTAGTTTTCAAGAAATCTAAATTTTTTTTCAATTTAAATCTTATTGTCTCTTTTGAGACACCTCTTTTTAAAGCCATTTCATTTAATGTAAAGTTATAAAAAAATCTGTCAATTAAAATATCTGGTTCTGAGCATACTTTTATTTCATCAATAATGTCAATTCTGCTAAAATTGTTGAATTTGTCTGATAAAATATTGCTGTTTACAGGAATACACTTAATTTTATTTTGTGACATTTTTTTGCATTTTAGGCACTCATGAATAACACCTCTGTAAAGATAGGTAGTAAACTTTGTATTTTTGTCTGGCTTGAAGTTTATCGTAGCGCTCCAGATTGCGCTATGTATACAATTTTTAATTTCTTCAGCCGATAGACAATTATTAAAAGATGAAGATGCTTTCATGCATATCTTACTAATATCTTCATCATTTATAGCTTTGTTAAAATCAATTTTTTTATCACAACGTATTTGACTCAATTTCTTTCCTCACTTCTGAAAAGTTAAACATTTTTCCTATTCCAATAAAAAACCTATATCTACTATATACTTTTAATATCTCAACTCCTTTTGTTTTTTCTATCGTATCTTTTATTGATTCTGTAATATCAAAATTTGTATGGCCTATCCAACACTCGTAGCTCGTCAGAAGACTTAATTGTTCGCTAAAACTTTCTGGCACAGGGATTATTAATAAATCTTGATCAGAATCCTGTAATGTTTCTATATCTATTTCTTCGTGTTCTTCTTCTTCATTGTATTCTAACATATTAATGTTATTTGTCAACAGTAGAGAAGCAAATGGTGAAGATATTTGATTCTTTATCATATCTTCGTATTTTTGCCATCCTATTTTTTTAGTCATTTTAACCTCCTATAACATATCGGAAGGATTTACACATAGATTATTTGAGCTTTTTTCATCGGAAATCAGAGCGCTTGGTCCAGCTTTAGTTACTACAGATTCTATTATTTTTAGATAAAGCTCATCATTGTTATTATTTTTACACTGCTGCTTTAAAACAGAAGAAACCTGAAAAAAGCTACTTGGGTCAAACATAAGTAAAATTGAAGAGATATGTTCTATTGACTCATCTGAGTCATCTTTCATTTTTATATCTACAAAAGTTTCTCCAGATTCTTCTGTGTACAAAGTTATTGCAGACACTAAAAGTTTTTCTTTTTTGAATAGGCTTTTTATTCTTCTAAACATTTAATTATCTCTCTTGCTGTGTTTTGCCAAGAGAATTTTCTGGCGGTTTCTATTCCTGCTATATTTTGCTGACCCTTGTAGGTTTCTGCAAATAAGTTCATTTCTTGAGTTAATAAATTAACTTCTTCGTCATCAATTTTTCCCCAATTACCCTGACCAAAGAACCACTTGCTGTCAAATGCTGGCTCTACATCCGTTATCGGTATGAGTGTAGCATTTTCTTGAGTGCAAAATTCAGTATGAGCAGAATAATTTGTTGTTATTACATGCTTTCCTGCCGCCATCATCTCTAGTAATTCGAGATTCCAGCCTTCTCCGCGAGAAGGAAATACACCGCAATCTACTTGGGACATTATATTATACACTTCTTGTTGAGTTTCCATTCTTGGAATCAGCTTTACCTTGGGATGGTCGTATGCTTTTTTCCATTTATTTTCTTCTTCTGGTGAATTAAATGGGTTGCTACACATCATCCATAATTCTACATTATCGTATTCTTCTGCCACCTTGTTAAATGCCTGAATTAGAATATCGTGACCCTTGCGAATCTCCCACTTACCACAGTTGAAGAAGATTGTTTCATTGCCTTGTCTGGGTGGCGCTGGCGGGAATAGTTCTGTGTCTACACCAAGGGGTACAACGTGAACTTGATCCAGCAGAAACCCGCCATTCGCATAAGCATCGGTGTTATGCCGCACAATATCCCTAGCCCACTTTGAACAAACCATTAATTCATCGCAAGACTGTAGGTGATGCTTCTCTAAGTCATTAAACGTATCCAACTCAAAGATAGGAAATCCAATAAACTTACCTGACCCTATGCGTTCTGCCATCTGGTTCTGATGCCAGATTTTAATACAAGGTGCATTTGGGTCAAACGTCTGAGCTAGTCTCATACCCCTTCTGACCGCATAGGCATCATCCTCGTTTGTGACTTGAGGTTGACCAAGGGGAAAGAATGAAACCTCTACACCCTCTTTGTGAAGTGCCTTGAGGATATTCAAGCCAGCAACCCCATATCCTAGTTGATTGATTGGTGCTTGTAAGTTAATTCTCATCTCTTTCCATACTCCGTAATAAAGTCTTGTACTGTTTTAATGTTAGGGTTTCTATCAAAAATGATTTGCGCTTCTGCTTTTGCCTTTCTAGCTGGTGTGCCAAGGGCGACGAGTGCGCTTACACAGTCATCGAAAATAGGTGGTTTGCTTGGCTTTTGTTGTTTGGCGGATTTTTTAGGGGGTTGCTTGGGGGCTGGTGGATTATTAAGATCATTTAACTGTTGTTTTAGTTTTGCGATTTCAACCCGTCTTTTTAAATCTTTTAACTCATCGTATTCTTCAGCCACAGGAATGACAACGCCCGTTTGCTCAACGGGGTAGTCTTCAATATAGCCTAATTCAAATTTATCTGTAATAGGTTTAATTCCATCTGCTTTAGCCCATCCAATAGAAAATGATATTGCAACAACAAATATAATAAACATAGCAATATAATGAGCAACATGACTATCTGTAACCATTATTCTGGCATCTCTGGCATTGGAGTATTAAGGGGTTCTAGTTCATCTTTTATAATTCTAACATCAGAAGCGGATTGTGTCAAATAGTTTGTATAGTCAGTAATCTTCTTTTCAATATCCACCTTGCTGTTCTTTAGTTTTTGTAATTCATTCTGTACGTTTAACAAATGTGCTTCTGCCATTTGAACTACTGAATTTAATGTTTTGTTATCCATATAATCTCCTATGTATAAACCACGGGTTATTAGGGTGAAGTAGTCACCCTCACGGTAGAGCTTTAATTAGTATCCAGATAGTTAGTTAATAAATTTATATACTTCACCCACCAAGTTACTCCCCAGTAGAGCTTGGTTTTTTCTATCAACTTTATATCTATCGGCAAAGGCAGTGAGCCTATCAGGGTAAAACTATTTACATAGTCGTCATACAAGTTTGGTTACTTGCTGGCCTAGATACGAGGTTGTATGTTTCATAACTGCACAACCCATTGAACCTTTTATAATATATCCTTACTGGGGAAGGTGAAACCCTGACTAGCTATACTTAGCCCGTACCCTTTTCATAATTCAATATCATGAGTATTCTCACTCTCAAATAGATTATATTCACATATCATAAGTATATCAACCTATATCTTTATATTTTCATAGATTATATCTGATCTGTTTCATTTGGCAAAGACACTATATATTACCAAAGCACCAAGTTGCAGCTTGTTTAAAAACTTGACAGATAACACCAGCTTCACAGAACATTTCCTGAGATAACTTAAAGTTCTTTTGC
>Ga0208645_1003798_pt1 | contig 11000 bp, 15 predicted proteins | sample VirMetDEL_Sep_01_FD_184519 | JGI IMG/M metagenome (GOLD analysis project Ga0208645, IMG submission 184519) | Aqueous microbial communities from the Delaware River and Bay under freshwater to marine salinity gradient to study organic matter... | ecosystem: Environmental > Aquatic > Marine >...
CCTCAGAAGATGATTGTGAATGTGTTTTAGTAACACGCTGAGGAGCATCTACAAGCGTTTCTGATGGCGCTGGAGGAAGAGTTGGAGCATCTGGTGCTTCACCTTCTCTAATCGGCGCTGCAGCATCTGCTAGGCGTTGCTGATAGATACGTTCGTTTTCAGCATCTTGTGCAGCAACTTGCTGCTTGTATTGCTCGAACTGCTGAACGTTACGTCGAGCATCGCCAATCTTGGTGTTTGTGCCGAATGTCTCGTTCAACACCCAACCAAGCGTGTTATCCCAAATCCAATCACCAACTGCTTGGGTTTGTTCTGGAAACATTTGAGGAATTGCTTCAGTGACGACACCAACAGCAGTAGTCAAAACACTACCTCTGTTCGTTGGTTGATAATGCACACCTCCACCTATGAAAACCAATGGTGAAGGAGGAACAGAAGGAGCAGAGAATTTTCCTTGTGGTTTGACGTGAGGAACGACACGCTCTCCAAATACTTGTCTGCGTGCATTGCGTTGCATTGCTTCTTGACGTGCTAGTGCATCTCTCAGTGCGTTCTTGCGTTGAGTTGCGTCTGGTTTGTCGATGAACCGTGTATTCGGATTCTTGTTCTCCCTTAGTTGTCGTGCATCTTCCCTTCCTAAGTCTGTTGATTGGTTAGTGGGTGTTTGAGTTGCTCCTTGGAATGGCTCAGTGTTATTTGAAAGTGGGAACGTAGGTTCACGTAGCGTTATACGACGCTGGTATCGATTCTTAGGCATATGGGATAAGTGGTTATTTTTTATGATCCATTCCTCTGCCATTGCTAGTGCATAACTTGGCTTTGAAGTCCGGAGTTTGTTGATTCGTTCTTTTGCTTCTAGTGCTATTTGACCACTACGCCAGAATCTGATATGTGGATCAATCTTGTCGAACGATCGTTCATTCATGTGTAAGTACGGTTAGAAGAGTGAATGTGTTTGAAGTCCTTCGCTTGTTTCTATCGCTTGTAGTAGTTGTCGGATCGCTTCTCCGTCTTCCCTCAACCTTTGAAAGGTAGTGGGATGACTCCAGTCAATGTCTTTTACAAGCTCAATGAGTTGTTCAACCAGTTCAAGGTTGCTTGCTGCGCTGCTATCGATTGCTGGTTGTAGTTGATTGATGCGAGTGAAGTTGTCTTCAGTAGGTGTGTATTTGGTTGAGGCGTGTAATCGCCTGAGCTTTTCAAGACGACGAACGCTGATGTCTTGTTGTCCTGCTGAGAAGTGAAAGCCTTCATGGCTAACTTCTTTTTTGACTGCTTGTAATGCCTTGGTGCTCATTCGACTTAGTTCATAGAGATGAGATGGTGAAAGAGAATTCACCCACTCCTGCTCTGCGCTGTCTAAAGAAGCAGATGTCAGCCACTCAGCTGTCTTGACGAGCTTGTTTGCGTTGTTCCGTTTGAAGCCAATGTTTTCTAGTATCTCTTGTGCCTGTTTCCGTAGTAGTTTTGATCGCCATCCATATTGGTTGTTGGTATCATGCTTGCAGTTCTTTTCTAAATAATTGGCTTCATTGAAGATTGCTTTTGCTAATTCAAGTCCTGACTTGGCTGCATCACGCTGAAGATGAGATGTCTCAATGGCAAACCGTTTGAGCTCTTCACATCTTTTGTCGCCTAGCTCCTCGAGTATTCGATAGAGACTCTCCTTAAATCTTTGATCAGGCTCTCCTTCTTTATTCTTTGGTAGTAGCCAACAGTTATTGATATTCATTGTGCTTTGGAATGTCCACACGTGTGGATTTATTTGTTCTGACAACCACCTACTGGTAACTCCTTGTCCTGGTAGATGGTTTGAATCATGTGATCTACCAGTCTTGGTATTTCACTTAGATTCTGGTTTGGGATGTGTTGCCGTAGGCTCCGCCTGTGGCACATCCCCGTAACCAGAACTCTTGTCATCTTTTTGTCGATGACATCTCACTTGAGTTCTATGGTGCCGCCGCTGTGTCATCGCGTCGGGCTAACGGGATCAGATAACGGGTGCTACTGCAAGCTGCCTGAAGGCTCGCTCTCCCTGGCGTCTGATGGCGCGAATGACGACTTACTCCCTGAGGTATTCAGAGTCACTCATTTCTTTTACGTGGGTTCCATTCCACGAGTTTTAGTGTCTTTGCTTTGACGAATGGATGTTTATCCCTCTTATACATGTCTGATCTCCTCTCTTATAGATGTCGTATCGACTCTCTCTCTGTAAAAGGGCGGGGATAAATCCTCCTGTATAGATGTGGGATCGCTTTCTTCTGTATACGGGCGGGATCGTTCTCTCCCTTATACGTGTCGGTTCGCCCCTCTTATACATGAAGGATCTCTTTCTTCTGTATACGGTGGCCCATATCCTGGTTTACTCCTCTCTTATAGATGAGGGGGTTAACTATCCCTGTATACACCCGCCCATATGTTTCCTCTGTATACATGGCGGATCTCTTTGCTTCCTGTATACATGTGGGATCGGCTTCTTCTGTATAGATGTGGGGATAAATCTTTCTGTATGCATCCGTCCTTAAGACGTGAAATGCCCGTTAGACTTCAAGGATTGGCATTGACGTCTTGAATCCATCAAGTATCCGAAGATTCGTCTTCACGTTGATCACTGGATACTTAGCGATCTTCGGTGTTCAGCGTTTGCCTTATGAGTTCGAGAACCAGTGGGCAGTCCTAATCCCAGTTCTCGTTGTTGTTTATATCCTTACTGTTTACCTTGATGGCTTGATGTTTAAGGAGGAACCAGTTGAAATCCCAGTTCCTAAGGCATCATCGACTAAGAAGAAGACAAAGAAAAGTTCTGCTGGTTTTGGCAACTAGCTAGTGGCTTATCAATTCTGAGGTGTGGAAGTTCTGTGAATGTGATTAATTGATACCTGTGTAGTGCTATGAGGCGCTTTGTTAGCAGCGCTGTGTGTTTCGCTATTAGGTGTTCTGTCGTAATGACTTTTGCGTTTAGTAGTGTTGATGTTGAAACGCCAAGGTCGCTAGCAATCATCTGCCAGCTAATACCTTGTGCGTTCATAGCGTTTGCTTGTTTGATTTGTTGTTCAGTCACCATAGTTCTCCATAAAGTCATCTAATGGATAGTTGTCGTCAGTTCCTGTTTCTTCTATTAGCTTTTCGTAGGAATAGTCTTGTAGTTCTTCTCTGTATTCCTCTGGTGTAGGCTCATCACCTTTTGGTGGGTCTTCTTGACACAACCAGTCGTATTCAGCAACAAGAGCATTTATCAAATCGGCTCTCGTGTATTTTTTAGGTTCAGCCATCACAAGTCATCTCCACCCATTCAGGTTTAAGGTAAAGCTTTTTGAGAATGGCTTCCTCTAATGCTTCTAAATCAACATCACCACTTGTCCAAAAGTCAGGGACAGGATGCGTTATTTGAAGGTGTTCATCATCAACCTTGTCAAAGTCAAACTCCGCATCGCCATAATCCAAGTCGCCTTCGTAATCATCTTCTACTTGCTCACGGGATGGTTTAGCAGCAAACCAGTCAGGGAAATGTTTGATAGGTAGAAGGATGTGGTAGCGATGCTCGCTATCGTTCTCTCCAAAGCCATAAGGGTTCTTCACCCATTCAAGTTGTTCAGTAGTTAGCGGCATAGTTCAAAGGCTTGAGGGATCAATCGTCTCCACTGCTGGCGGCTTTGTTTTACCAATAGGTAGTTTCTGTATTCATTACCAATAACGCTTGATTATTTTTAGGCAATCAGGGTATCTTGTCCCAAGTCTAGTTGAATCTAGTGCGCCAAACAAAGCAGTCTTGTTCATGTAATCCCTTTGTGAATATGCAGAATATGAAACTCTCACATCATTGACGTATTTAGCAAAAAATGCCTCATCAAAATCAAATGTTTTCCAAACGTGGCAGGCTTGATCCAACGCTCCAACAAGTCTTCCAAGATTATAAGACGCATTTATAATTGCCGACGTAGTTGCATCAAGCTCGATAGCTTGAGCTGGCTGAAGAGTAGTCAGCAATAATGCCAACACCATTAACTGCAGACGATTGCGTTTCATTGGTCAAAGCTCCAACAGGTTGATGGTTTCAACCTCTGGTTTCTTGCGCTTACCATAGTCAATACTTTGGACTTCGTCAGCACGTTTCAACACGTCGTGTCTGTCGTAATAGCGCTGAATGACTTGGACGCTATTACCTGCTAGGCGAGCAATCAGGTAGATATCCATCCCCTCTTCAATCCTGTCCTCTATGTAAGTTGTGCGTAAGGAATAAAGGGTGTATTCACGTTCGCTGAACCTGTTGCCCTTTAATTTGGACTTCAACGGACGCACAATCTTCTCTCGCCACTGTTGTTGAAGGTGTGTGTAGGCATAGCCTTTGACAAGGTGTTCGTCAGGTTTACCGAAGATAAGGCTGTCTGGTGTTATCTGTACACCTTTGAAGTGTTCAGCTAGGTATTCGCGTTGAAAGATAAGGAACTGGCGTAACCTCTCACCTGCGTTGCTGCTACACAAGACATCCCGTTTCTTTCCAGTTTTTGACTTGCTTACGTGGATGGTTAGTTTGAATGCGTCTTCCCATTCCTGTTTGCTCTCGCTCCATCGTTTAGGGTTGGTTAGTGTGATGTCTTTATAGCGAGCGTTTAACAGTTCCTTTGGGCGCATCCCACTGTTCTTTAGGATGTGAATAAAGGTCCACATATAATGCCTAGAATAATAGCCTCTATGTGTCTGATGGGAAGTCATCCATTCGTTGCGTATGTAGCTATTGATTAGACGGTAATCATCAGGGTTAATAGCAGGGTTAGCGTCAAGCTCATCGTCGTTGATGACGATGCTTGGAAAGAATGTCTTGCTCAACACCATCTCGTTAGAGACGTGTTCTCTAGGCACAAGGTATTGCCTGAAGAAGACGCCAATGTCTCGCAGTTCTGACTTGATAGTGGACTTCATCACGTCACTACGGTAGAGAGGATATTCCTCAAACAACAGTGGTGTTACTTGACTGGGATACTTCACTCCCTTGTGTGCTAGGTAGTCCAACAACACACGCAGCGAAACCTTACGTCGTCTGTGGGATTGAGCGTCTTTATATCCAGCCATTACACGACGTTCTTCAAAGTCAATGAAGTCATCCACCAATTCAAAGAATGTTGCTGCATCTGTCCGCTTCTTGATAGTCCTCGCTTTAGTTGTCTCAAAGGTGGCTAGCGCCTTGTAGAAGTTCGCTAGCGCTTGCTCCTGTGTCTCAGCGCCTTCAATCTTCTTGATGCGGTATTTGCGTTCGTGTTTCTCCCAGCGTCTGACATACCAGCCAGTTTTGCCTGACTGGTAGTTGAAGACGCTTACTCCGTCTTGGATGGGAATAGACAATCCAATGGCTGGCATAGCTCAAAGGTAAAACAAGTTGACTTGTCTTGCCCAGTTGCTTGTCCTCATCAAAATGCCCTTGTTGAGAATTTCAAAATTCATTGCAGGGCAATGAATGTGAGCAGACAGGGCTAGAGATGCAGAGTTGCGGCTGGGCTAGACATTTACAGTCTAGCACTGGGTTTCGACGGCGTAAAGCTGCTTGTCTTTGGCTTGTCCTGAGACAAGAGGCAAGCGCGGACAAACAAGGCTAGACAAGCAAAAATGGATAGATATGAGTAGTGACTGGAACACGTAAACCAAGCTCATTGCGATTGATGCGGCTTGGTTGTGAGTTGACTGAATGCATGTGTAAAGCAGCTTTGGAATCTAGGTGAACAATGTGATCAGATCGGCAGGCAATCGAAAACAGATACGTTTTCATTCGCATAACCTCGTTGAGAACATATTAAGTTACTAGCGCTTGTCGATACCTTGTCGCTGTGTCCCTGACGTTAATGCGCGCTTATATTTTTTGCATCCTTGGGATCATGTGCGGGCACAATTGTTCTGCCTGATTACCTCTTGTTGTTGTCAAGTGGTGAGCTTTGATGTCGATTGAATCCAGCTGGACAGGTGTTGTGCCTTATAGAAGCACCCAAACTCCTATCCGTGATTGGGTTCTATGCTTGTCTATTTGTTTGTCTCTCTGTTTAGCTCTATTTTGCCTAGTGGCGCGGACAAGAGTCGCCCAATAATGGCTAATAATGCAAAGAAAGCATGTTCTTTGTCTCATAAAGAATGTAGATGCCGACCCCTGTATGGGGGTAATGGCTAGTAGCATTATTATTGTTAACCGATTCAGAAATTTGTGTTGTAAATCCCTCTCTCATCCCATAGTTTTCACTGCGCTTGCTTGGAGTGCTCAATGATCTTTTGTTCGTCTGCATCGAAAGGTGTATTGAAAAAGAAAATACAATTAAATATTGGTTGCCAAGAAATTAGATTGTTGCTAGGACTGGTTTAGTCGCATTATTCAGTTGGCAGCTGTTAGGCGTCGTAAGCTTGATAGAGAAAAAGTTGACAAATTGATTGCAGAACTTCTAGCGACTAATCCTATAGATAGTGTGGCGCTCCTTGCATTTGCTGAGGCTATTAATGGAGGGAAATTTAAAGAACCTAAAGCTCCAAAGAAAAAAGCCATGACGATGACTGAGGCAAGAACAGCAGTGTTGGATACGTTTGGATGTAAAACGGCAGCTGATCTCAAAAAGAACAAGACATTCTCGATGTCAATGGTTGGAGAAGACTATGGACTTAAAACAAAGGCTGACTGGATGAAACTATATAGACGCTGGGTTGCTGTGCCAGAAAGCGAAAGAGGATTAACAGGTACTACATGCATAAATGGAATTGATGTCCTGGAAAACTTCCGCCCTTGGCATGTCTTTGGGCTTGATTCGTCCACTGCAACTGCTGAAGATGTCAAGTCTGCATTTAGAGAGCTAGCTAAGACACATCACCCTGACAAGGGTGGTGACGCTAGAGTCTTTGAGCGCTTGCAGAAGATGCGAGATTCTGTTCTTGCATTAATGGCATAGGAGGAAGGTAAATGAGAGAACTGCTTACGGCACAAGAAACAACAAAGATTCTTGGTCTACGTACATCAACTCAGCTGTATAAGATCGTCGACTTCTTTGATTCTGATCCAGATGATGAGTGGGATCTAGTTGAAGGCGAACACTTTGAATTTGCAGGTAGCTCTGGTGGAGAGAAGAAAAGAAAATTTTATGAGGAGGGTGTTGAGGTAATTGCTGAATATTTAGACAAAGATACCCCTACAATCATCAAAGCTCTTGGTGAGCTGGTTACCAGGAAAAGGCGTAAGCGTAAACAACTGCTTGTATCTCGACGAATAACTCAGGAGTTGATCGAAGCTGGCTCACTTGTGAAAGTGAGTGGAGAGCTGGGATTTGTTACTCAACGAACATGTATTAGTATTCTACAGACGAATGGGATTGGCATAAAAAATTCAATTAAGCGACTAAAGGGTAATGGATCATTAGAAGGACAAGAAGGAATTGAGCTTGATAAGCATTTCAGCATTGCTGAGGATGAAAGTTTGATTTGGAGTCAAAAAGGGATTGCAAGTATTGCTATTGATATGGGAAAAAACTCCACAATCACAAAGTCCCGTAAAACTTGGGTTAATGCAGTTGGTAATGTTGTTGAAGACTGCTTCAAAGCAGAGATTAAGCGCCTTAATGCCGCACCTCAAAGGATCGATAGAGCTATAGCGAGTGCAAAGCGTTCTGCAAACCATACGTGCCAAGTTTCCGGTAAGCGAGCTACAAGGAGTAATTCATTACCATTGGATGGACACCACCTTTTCGATAAGTCTAATCGTCCTGATTTGGCAGATTTACATGAAAATATTCTTGTGATTCAAAGCCCTATTCATTCTGAGTTTCATCAATGGATAGGCAGAAAGCCATGTGAACCAAAAGACTTCCTCAAGTTTGCATCTGAAGTCAAAGGAGACTTGTTTGATTCCACCAGCAGCAAAGCTATGGAACGCTTCAATACGCTTACCATCAAGTTAACTTCGCTACAAAAGAACTACGAAAATAATCATCTGAGATATAAGTAACCGCAACCAAGTCGAAACAACTCCATTTATATGCAGGAATCGCATAAATTTGCTCCATAGCGGGATTACCTATAAGCGCAACAAAACGAAATTGTTGCATGAGAAGGGAAATAACTTGAGTAGGATAGAGACAAAACAATCAGTGCTAACCATGAAAAAGTATGCCTTACTCGCTTTGCTCGTGCTTTCCGAATTAATTGTTAATTCTCCTCATTCCAAAGCAGATGATTGCGACAGACCAATGTCTCCTATTGACCGAAGTGAAAGCGACTGCGATGAAGACGATTTTAAAACAAAGGAAAAGTTCGATACTGAATCAGGCTTAGAAGTAATTGAATACAAGAAAGATCTTGACTGGAAAGTTGCTAAACCTAAAATACCTTGGTCTAGGATCCTTAAGTTCAAATCTGCACTAGATGGTGGCTATGAACTGGCAGTATTTGATCGCGATTACACTGATAGCTTTAGTTCAGGCGCAAAAGAGGGTGTAGTTACAAGATGGACCATTGACTCGCTGAAAGGGATCACATATACAGCAGGAGGATGCGGCTTTTGGACATGTACGAGAGAGAGAGCCGTAGTCAACTCACTTCCACCATCTGTAGAAGTATATGTTGGCTCGGAAAGCTTTAAACTTTATGGGGATGATGGTACTTTTTATTTGCCAGAACCTTTTATTGAACTAATTAAAAAATCTACAGAAACCACTGAGGTAAATGTCAAGTTCAAAACATCATCAGGATCCTATGGAGTAGCTCCTATCGGCAAGGAGACTATTAAATCCCTTAAACGACTTTACACAAAAGCCATCCCTACCTGGGAGCTTCCGGACATAAGAATCAACGCAGCTAAAGTCAGCAAGGAGCGACAAGAGATTGAGGATCTCGCAGCACAGGCTCTTCCTTCAATCGTGATGCTAAAAAATGACAGAAGTACGGGCAGTGGATTCGTCATTGACAATAAGTACGTAATCACGAATAGACATGTTGTCAGTGGTCCTGATCCTAGATTCCTAATTACATCTCCATCAGGAGTCAAAACTGAAGGTGAAGTCGTATATGTAGATAGAAAACTTGACTTTGCTGTTGTGAAAGCTGAGAGGGTAAGAGGCATAAAGCCTTTACCAGTTTGTTATCGCTCTTATCCATTTCCTGGGCAAGGTGTTGTTGCACTAGGCTCACCACTTGGGCTAGCAGGAACAGTTACAACGGGGATTGTAAGTGCTGTTCGATCGCCAAGTGGTAGTGGAGATTTAAAAGGCATGGCTCCTAATTACATCACTTTGATTCAGACTGATGCTGCGATAAGTCCAGGCAACAGTGGTGGTCCTTTGATTAATAAGTATGGCGAGGTAATTGGCGTCAATACTTGGGCACTAGGTGGAGGTGGTCGCGCACAAAATATCAACTTTGCCATTTCGATTGTAGACATCCTCAAGGCTTTGGAAGTCACGACTCCTGGCTACTCACCCAAACTTAATAAGTGCGGAAATAGTAATTAGTTATTAGCTGCACAAGCACATAACTTACCGACGACGTGTGCTGATAGCGCTGTATCCACTACTCCCTTCAGTAAAATGTGAACAAGTAGTTGGTTGTAGCGCTAAGCGCCTTCAGCACATGAAAAGACTTCTAGCCATTGCAATCGCCTTATCAACGCTTGGAGCAGTGCCTGTCATCGCCGAGCAAGAGAGTCGTATTTATTTGATACTGATCGGCTGGGAAAGCATTACACCAATTCCCGTTCTTAACTTAGATCAGTGTGAGGAGCAAGGTGCTAAATTCTGTCGAGCACAAGAGCAGTCCCAAAAGCTTATAGGTTTCCTGATAGAATAAGAGGATTTGAATGTATCGAAGCAGTAAAATGATGAAGTGTTTTGCAAGCCTCATTGTGTCGTTAGCTCTAGGAGCAGCACCAGTTTTTGCTGAAACAGCTAAGCAATCAACTCTGACAGACGATCAACCAAGCATCTGGTTAGTCCTCTCGGCAGGTTACGGGGATTTCCTACATAGCTTGCCAATGAAATCTATGGATCAATGCGAGGAGCAAGGTGCGACATTCCTATCATCCACGCGGATTAAAAGACTTAAAGACTACTTAGGCTTCGAATGCTTGGAGGGCAAGTAAATGAAGTACCTATTTGCTGTTGCTTCACTAATGACTGTCACAATGCCTGTTCAGGCGGAGACAGTTTATTTAATAATTAAGTCTGCTACCGTCAATGGTTTAGCGCTTCATTCAATTCCAATGTCTTCACCAGAACAATGCGAAGAAGCTGGAGCTATGCTCTTATCCAGTGAAAGGTTTGACCCGAAATATGCCAAACGCGATGGATTCGAGTGCATTGAAGGCAAATGAAGAACATGAAGCCTCTCTTTCTTTCGTTGGCACTATTAGCCCTTGCATCTCCTGCAAAGGCTGACTTTGGAGATGCTGACTTTCCTTCGGGAATGTTAGATAATGGTCCAAAGAGTTATCACGATGCCTGGTGTAGGAAGATTGAAAATGAATGTCGTGTGCGATTCCAAGGCTCTGGGATGTGGGTAGAAGGACAAGGAGGTATTCAGTCTGATCAGTATCTCGGCTTTCGATATGATCGCGATGGTGAAGAGACTTACAACTACATCCGGTATCGCTCTAAGAATGGACAAGAGAAGACTGCTTTATTCCTCTTTGCTAATTCAAGTGCTCAGCAAGATTTTATAAGAGCGTTGTTCAGATGGAAACGTCAGATAGCTCAACCAGTCCCTAACTACCGACTGCCAGCAAGCCAAGGACCTCAAGACACACAAGGTAGAGATAAGAGTTACGGAGTACCAATGAACCCTTATGAACGTCCACCAATCACTGATTGGAAAGAGAAGACAACCCCATAAGGTTTCGCTATGAATAAAGATGGGGAAAGTTCTTACTGTGCTGCTTTAACCCATAATCTCTAACAGCATCCATCTCTTCTTGAGTTGGGTTGTCGCCTAAAGCAGCACGACGAATTAGATACTCACGATTCCTTGAATCCTCAGAAGATGATTGTGAA
>Ga0208645_1003814_pt1 | contig 10972 bp, 11 predicted proteins | sample VirMetDEL_Sep_01_FD_184519 | JGI IMG/M metagenome (GOLD analysis project Ga0208645, IMG submission 184519) | Aqueous microbial communities from the Delaware River and Bay under freshwater to marine salinity gradient to study organic matter... | ecosystem: Environmental > Aquatic > Marine >...
AGGTTCTCAAAGAAATCCTTAGGACAGTAGAGCTTTAGATTGTTCTCGCTCCATACCATAAGATTCGTTGATACATTTGCTTTCATCTTCTTACCTCGTAATTACTGAAAGTTGTTGCTTGTTGTTGTGATAGGGTGGAAAGATGCTTAAGCCAAGCACATAGCTTGAGTCAAGCACAAAGCGTTTGCGACAGCATAGCAGAGCTATGCGCAGACATACGGCAGGTGCGCGAAGCACCTGTCCGAAGCAAACGCCAAAAGACAAGGCCGAGCACCATTTCTGGTACTCGACCCCGTCTTTCAACTAACCGCGCGAAGCTACTTGGCGGCAGCCAAGAACGCACTAATCGCAGAGTCAACCTCCGCATTAGCGTTCTTGACGTTTTGCTCGAGCAGGCAACTCCATCCGTCCGACTTGGTCGGGACAGGGTCACCATACATAGGCAAGCCGATCTTCTGCATATCTTGCGCTAAGAACGCCACCGCGATCTGGATGCACTCCGCATCGAAAATCTCGAGACCGGACTTCTTGGAGGCAAGAGCAAGATATGCGTCGACAATCTCGGAAGACAGCAACAAGTTAACCTTGTGCACAGACTGACCGTCAGGAAGCGGGCCTGCCAAAATGGAAGGTACTTCACTAACATTAACAAGCTTACGCTTGCCGTCACTATGGTGTACAAAGGTGCCATAGCTGCTGTCTTTGAGCGCGATTTCAAGTAAGGTAGACATAACGTCGTCCTCATAGGGTTTAGTTAGTTCACATCGCAAGGCAACCCGTAACCTTACGATGCGGTAGGTATGGATTCACACCTACGAGGTCGATATTGACCCCGGATCTTTGGGCCTAATGCGGGGGGAGTTATATTTATTATCTGTAATCCTCTTTCTCAGCGATCTATTGTCTTGGCACACTGGTTACAAGGGCGGATGTGGTAACGTAACGTAACGTATAAGTACTTTCAACGAAGTTTGCCCCCGGCAACCCCTTTTCAGTCCGCCGTAGTGGGTTATATCCCCCACTCCCATTGTCGCTTAATTTTCTGGGGGTGTGCACTTCGCAACTTTTGCTTCGATCTGCAGTATATTGCGCCATCTCCCAACCAAATGGGTCGCCTAATAGTTGAGTAATCAATATCAAGGGGCTGCTTTGGGTGCGTCTGTGTCAATCTAGGGGTAATATCCTAGACAAGAGCCTAGAAATAGGTACTTGCTGACCAAAAAGCGGCGCAATTCCCCTTCAGATGGAGGTAAATCTGGCCATAGGAGACGTAGTTTTTGCTACACCGCTTGTTTCGGTAGAATAATTGCCTATATTCTTGCAATACAGGCTGATAGATTTCTTATATGATAGAGATAAAGAGAGGTAGAGGTAAGAAGGTTAAGGTCTACGAGGTGTTTGAGCCCGGAGACTCTCTTCCAAATAGAGATATTTTGGAAGTAGGATATAATGCAGAGAAGGGCGACTTGGTTATATCGGATGACGGGTATGTAGCAGAGGTTATTAAGGTGTATGGCCCTTATGATAGAGGGTGGATGCAAGAAAAGATGCTCATACTACCCTACTGTAGGAAGTGGGTGCGTAGTACTAGGCGTGCAATACTTATGGCTAAGCCTTATTTGGACAGTGGTAGGTATACAGCAGCTAGTGAGAAGGCTGCTTCTGAGGGGTGGCAAGTGCAAGAAACGAGGACAGAGCGCACCAAGAGGGTAGTTTCTGCGTATGCAAGGTTAATGGTAGAGAGTGGTGGCCGTTTGACGGATGAGCAGATGGCTACACTGGGCAAGATTTATAGGTCAGACCAAGAAAACCCCAAGGCTACGTTTAAGAAGCTACTGAAGCAAGATATTGTCAAGTCTATGGTAAAGGATGAATTGGTGCGGATACTATCGGAGAATGGGTTAACGCCGGATGCGGTGATAAAGACTCATTTGCGTATAGTAAGTGACGCATTGGACAGTGGTCAGCTGTCTGTGGCCGAGAAGGCTAACTCCAAGTTTATGGAGATGCTTGATATGAAGCCAGACAAGACCAGTACACAAATTGAGGCAACCGTAAGTTGGGATCACTTATTGGGTGGTGCCGATGAAACTGAGTACGAACTAAAACCTAAACAGAGTGAAAGACTTAAAGAACATACCCGCAATGAAGAGCAAGAAGATTAAGTTCGCTCTTGCCGATCAGATTGATGTTATTACGGGACAAGGCACCTACCAAGCCAAGTCTGTGCATATCAAGGGGCCTTGCGTCATTGATGTGGGGGTTGATAATATCTGGCTTAAAACCGTATCTGCTGTAGATATATACAACCACCGTACGCTCGAAGAGGATGTTGTAGAGGAAGTGCAGACAGAGGAAGCGCCAAAACCAAAGGCTACTCGCAAGCCACGCACACCAAGAGCTAAGTCTGATGGATAAGAAGAGCTTCTATCTGTATCAGAAGACGCTGTTTGAGGCTTGCCATAAGATTGCCATAAAGAAGGGCAATGACTATGCAAGGGGTGATGATCCGTTTGCCAATTTCCGTACGTCTGAAGCCATTGGGGTGAAACCTATTAAGGGGATCCTCATTCGTATTATGGACAAGATTCAGCGCCTTAACAACTATGATGTTGTAGGTAAGTTGGATAACGAGAGCGCAGAGGATGCGGTAATGGACATCATCAACTATGCAAGCCTTATAGGGGGTCTTATCTGTGAGAAGCAGGGAAAAGAGCTACCTACCGAAGTTATCGTACGGGGACGTAGTGAGGGTAAAGAAGAGCAAGGACATAGCGATAGTAAGGGAGGAGTTTACTGGAGCACAAGGACAACGCCGAATTGCTATAGATGTGGAGAGGTGGTCTGTAATTGTGGTTGGACCGGATGAGATAGAGCTTCTTAACAAACGTACAAGGAAAGATGTATGGAACATAGAGAACAAGGCGAAACTGATTTAAGCAACACCAGGGTAACTAAGGGTGGTCAGTTGTCGTATCGAGGCATACTTGTTGAAGGGATCTACACCCGAAAGGTCGAAGGACTTGACGGTGAGCCCAAGACTAAATTGGTATGGATGCTGGAGCCACCCTCGAAAGATTTGCTTACACACCTCACGGGACGTTTGGGTCTCTGATATTACCAAGTGGTAATACGTTGTATACGGTTGAGCGTCCTTGGAGAAACAATGAGCCAAGGATCAGCTGTATACCGGAGGGAGTGTATCCCTGTCAGCCAAGGAAGTACTACCGAGGTGGCTATGAAGCCATTGAAGTAGTAGATGTACCCGATAGAAGTTACATACTGATACACAAGGGTAACACAATGGATGACCTTGCGGGCTGTATAGCCCCCGGGGTTAACCTTGGTTACGTAAACAACTTGTGGGCAGTAACCAATAGCCGAGAAGCCTTTGCTCAAGTAATGGATGAGCTAGGCGGAAAGCACTTCTATCTAGAGGTATGCACGAAGTTCAAGTAGAGGAGTTCTGGGGCACTGATCCAGAGGGCCTGTTTCTTTGTATTGGAGTAGCCTTCAAGTGCAAGTCTAATCCTAACGTTGTCGAACTTGCTGCGGTAGCTAATCAGCTACTTGGCGGTATAGGGGAGTCGTCTACTTCGTTTACCGATGATGATACGGGAGAGTATATCTTTATGAAGCGCTATTTTAGCCTGAGCTAGTATGCTAAAACAAGAAGTGCAGCGCCGCTGTGTGGAAGACCCGCTGTACTTTGCCAAGGCCTGTCTTCCCAAACTGTTTGAGACGGACAGTCCAGAGTTCCACAGGAGCGTCATTAGGGCAATGGTGGATCCTAATGTCAAGCAGCTTAATGTCTTGGCACCCCGAGGTCACGCAAAGAGTACGTTGTGTGCGCTACTCTTTCCACTGTGGAGGATCTTCTGCGAGGATCTTCATAACAAGAAGAAGCCAAGTCCTAAGTTTGTCTTGTTGGTATCCAAGAGCAGGAGCCATACGGTTAATCTTCTTACAACGATCAAGAATCAGCTTGAGTACAATGAACACCTAAAGGCGGTGTTTGGCTACCAAGGAGCAGCCAATGCTAAGGCTTGGCGAGAAGACATCATACGACTTGCTAATGGTAGTATGATTGTGTGTAGAGGTATGGGGCAGCAGGTGAGAGGGTTGAACATTGATGGTATGCGTCCAGACTATATCATTCTGGATGATGCAGAGGATGAGGAGAACACCAAGACGGTAGAGCGTATGGAAGATAACCTGCGGTGGATATTGCAAGGTCTTGTCCCTGCAGGTAGTAGAGATTGCAAGGTGGTCAACATTGGTACACCGCAGAAGGAACGCAGCATTGTGTTCACCTTGAAGCAAATGCCGGACTGGAAGACGATGTCGTTTAAGGCTATCAACAGAGATGCTGATGGCAATGACTATGCACTATGGCCGGAGATGCGGAGCCTTGAGTGGCTCTATGAGAAGAAGGAAAGCTTAGAGTCGATTGGTAGGGTTAGTGCTTTCTATAGGGAGTATCAGTGTGAGGTGATTGGCGATAGTGACCAGCTGTTTAGGGAAACAGACTTGCAATACTATGAAGGAGATTTATCCGATGGCTACATCATCCACAGCTCGACCGAGAGGAAAACCCCCGTTAATGTTTTTATGGGTGTTGATCCTGCTAGTAGTGTTCGAGCTACTGCAGACTACACTTGCATTATGGTCATAGGTATGGATGCCGATAAGAATGTCTATGTTATAGACTACCTTCGGAAGAGAATCAAACCTATGGATGTAGCCGACAGCATTCTGTCTTGGTACAACAAGTACAAACCTATGAAGGTGCAGATAGAAACGGTGGGCTATCAGGAGATGCTTAGGGATTACCTGACCAGACTAGAGGGCGTATACATACCGGGCCTTGCTATTAAGAACCAACCCCGCAAGGGCAAGGTTCAGCGGTTGGAGGGAATGCAGCCTATGTTTGCAAGAAAGAAGGTATATGTCAAGAAAGGGCATTCTGAGTTTATAGACGAGGTCTTGATCTTCCCAAGAGGAAAGCACGACGATACACTAGATGCGTTCTTCTACGCTGTCAAGGGGGCGTTCCCTCCTTATGAGGAAGAAGGCTATCGTAACAATGAGGATATGCCAAACGTAAGGCGGGTCTCCTATGATTGGATGGTTGAGTAATGGAGAAAGTATTTGATCCAAACACGCACGAAGAGTTTGTCCCTAGTGACGAGACTGAGTTTTCTGAAGACACTTCCCAAGAGGAAGAGGTCACTATGACCCTGTCCCTACATCGTCATTACCGAGAGGCACAAGACGAGTGGGGTGATAGGGCATCAGAGAACAAGGACTATGCCCACGGGTATCAGTTTACTAGTGAGCAGATAGATACGCTGTCCAGTCGGGGACAGGCGGCTGTGCCGATCAATGTGATCTATCCTGCAATGGAGTTGTCCATTAGCCTTTTAACGGGTAGGTCTCCTGCGTTTCAGACAACGGCAAGGGAGGACTCGGATGTAAGGACAGCTCGTGCAATTAGCGACCTAATGTCCTATGTGTGGCAAGGTAGCTATGGTAACTCACATCTAAAGGAATCACTCTACGATTACTTTATGACGGGTCGGGGCTTTCTGATGGCCTACGTAGATCCGGAGAGTGATTACAATCGGGGTGATGTTCGGATCACCGCAGTAGATACGCTCAAGGTATTGCCCGATCCTAATAGTAGAGATCGGTTCTTTAGAGATGCAGCCCACGTACTTGTAGAACACCTAATGACGGGTGAGCAAGTTTTAAGTATGTGGCCAGATGCAAGAGATACGCTGAGCCGAGCCCTCACAACGCACGACGACATTGAGGAGTTTGTCTCTACCAAAGTAGATGATATGAGTCGCACTCGGGATCGAGTGTACGATAATCATCACAGGCGGTATGTAGTCATTGACCGATACAGCAAGGTCAAGGTGGATTACATCCACTACACTATGCCGGATGGTGAGGAGAAGGTTGCTCTTGATGATGAGTTTGAGCAGCTGATGGAGTCTGCGGCATATGTTCTGTTTGATCCCAATAGTGGGCAGAAGCAGATCTTTGCAGGAGACAAGGCTAAGGATGGCAAGTACTTGTTTGACCAGGGTGTTAAGCAGGAAGATGGTACGCTGTCTTTGGTGGAGATACCACCACAGCAAGATCCTAATACAGGCGCTATGATGCCTATGCAGCCTGTACAGGTTGCTATGGTGCCTCACAGTCTGCTGCTAGAGCAGGGGGTTATTAAGGCGAAGAATGTCAGATTACCCCGGATAAAGCACGTAATCATTATTGGTGGTCAGCTATATCGTAGCTACTACCTGCCGATTGACGAGTATCCGATTGTGCCTATCCTCGCTCGCCACGACCGCGATCCATATCCGATGAGTGATATTGATTTCGTGCGTCCATTCCAAGACAGCATCAACAAGCTTCATATGCAGTTGGTGGCTAATCTTGCTAACAGTACGAATGTCAAAGTATTCCTTCCTAGAGGCAGTGTTGATAAGAGAGTCATCGAACAAGACTTTGCAAAAGCAGGTAGCGCAATCATCGAGTATGATGCAGAGATGGGGCAGCCAACTGTGGTCAGTCCTCTTGCTCCTCCTGCTGGGCTATTCAGCCATTTCCAACTCCTCATATCTATGGTTGAACGAGAGCTTGGAGTCTACGCTATACAGCAGGGAGACCCAAGCCAAGCACCTGACACCTATAGAGGAACGCTATCCATTGAGGAGTATGGACAGCGACGGATTAAAAGTAAGCTTGACGATGTCGAAGGATCTCTAACGCAGTTAGGGAAAGTGGTATTACAGTTGATACCATATGTCTACGACGAAGAGCGCACCATCAGGCTCCTTCAGCCTAACAACATTATGAAGGAGACGGTGCTCAATCAAGCAATCGCTAATGAGTTTGGCACAGTTGTTGAGAAGGTCAACGATGTGTCTGTAGGACAATATGATGTGCAAGTGGTTTCGGGATCCATTTTGCCAACCAACCGATATGCACTGCTTGAGTACTATATGCAGTTGTATCAGATGGGCATCATTGACCAAGTAGAGATACTGAAGAAGACTGATGTCGCTGACGCTGATGGCGTTATGGAGCGGGTAGGTATAATTCGGAATCTGCAAGGTCAGCTTGCGCAGGCGCAAGAAGAAATCAAGCGACTACAGGGAGACCTGCAAACGTCTGATCGCGAAGCGATACAGGCTCGTAAGCGGGTTGAAGTGGAGAAGTTTGGTTCCCAACTTGACAAGTTAAAGAACAAAGCGGAAGCCGCAACAATCATAAATGAGCAACGTAACCGAAACCAACAATAACGTTGATGATTTGATGGATACCTTTTTGGGTAGAAATCAGTCAGACAGTTCTTTTACATACGAGAATGAAGCAGAGCCACAGCAAGAAGGGGTAGACCCCGAATATGCTGAATATGCTGATGAAGTAGAAGATGTACAATCCGAAGAGGGTTCTTACGCTTCTGTGGAAGAGCAGGTGGCAATGCTTGAAAAGCGTCGTCGAGACTTCCAGTCTATGTACGACAAAACAAAGAGTGAGCTTGAGCAACTGAAGCAAGCGCAGCCCTTTATGGAGAACATTATGGGTGATCCAGATAAGGCTATTCGCTTCTACGATTTTGTTCGGCAAGAACTCTCGCGGGATGGTTCCGCTCAACAAGAGGCTGAATCAGAGATTGCACCGCCAGAAAAACCCCAACGGCCAGAACGTCCTCGGGATTACGATCCATACGATACGGATCCATCAAGTGCTTCCTTCAAGTTTAGGGAGGCTGATGAATCATATCGGCAACAGCTTGATGAGTACTACGAAGCGAAGCGAGAGTACGACATCAGTATGGCCACTCGTAAGATCGAGCAGTCGTTTCAGCCGTACATACAGACGATTGAGCAGCAGCGTCAAGCTGAACAGCAGAATGCCCAAGTGCGTCAGATTTATAGCCAGTTCGTTGAGAGCGGCATAGATCCTAACGATGCGGCAGGAGCTATACAGTGGGCGAGTAGCTACCAAGTTACTCCCCAAGACATTGCCTTGTTATATCGGATGAAGAACGGTGGACAAGCACCACAGGCAGCACCACAGCAGACACAGATGCAACAGCGTCCTCGTCAGCAGGTGGACTTTCCTGTACCTGCATCCACTGTTGGAAACTCTAGCACTCCGAAACCAAAACCGGAGCAGCAATTCTTTGATATGATGCTAGGTATGGATAAAAAAGTAACTCCATTCTAGTGTCAAAACCCCTTGATACAAAATGTCTACGTTTAAGACCTTGGATGCAGGTAACACCGTAAATGGTGTAAGCATCAATAACGACCGCCGGATTTATAACTTCGGCGACCGGGTAGCAGAACTTGCTCCCCAAGAATCACCTTTCTTTGCCTACCTATCACAGGTTGCTAAGAATCCTACCGACGATCCTGTATTCAAGTTCTTGGAGCAGCGTCATCAGTGGCAGCGTCGCAACTTTGAAGTAAAGCTTGAAATCGCCGACCAAGAGATTACGGCTGGTCAAACCACGCAAGGGTTTACTGTTCGGGCAACCTACGACAAGTATGGTCGCCCTCTTGCAGACAGTACGTATGCAGCGCCTGAGTTCTTGCTCAAGGACCAAGTGTTTGTAGTGCGCGACGCAGATGGTACGGCACAATACTGGCGTATTACCACGGATCCCGTGGTAGTGTCCGCTAACAACCATACGACGTTTACGGCTCTTGCTCTTACCAATGTTGCTGCGGGCGCAGATGCACTCATTGCAGTAGGTAAAGAAGCACAGGTAATCGGTTCTTCTTTTGCAGAAGGAACGGGTGCACCAGAAGGTTGGGCAGATTCTCTGTATAGCTCAGAAGGCTATACGCAGATCTTCAAAACGTCTGTACCTCTCTTCTCTGGAACGACCTTGGCTACGCGATACCGTGGTCGTCCCGATGAGTATATGCGGGTTTGGAGCCAAAAGATGAAAGAGCACAAGATTGACATCGAGCAGGCTATCCTGTTTGGTCAAGGCTCAAATCAGATTGGATCTGAAACCAATCAGCGATACACCTGGGGCATCCTTCCTTATACGCAGCTCAATGGATTCAATCATACGTTCACCGCCTCTACGGATGGCTATGACGAGTTCTTAGAGATGATGCAGGAGTTCTTTGCCCCAGAGCGTGCAAACACTGGTCAGAAGCTTGTTCTTGCCTCTCGTAAGGTTATGAACTACTTTCAGCGCTTGGGCAATAGCGGCTATCTGAAGAATAGCTTCGGCACTGATTCTTACCGTCTTGATGTACAGAACGTACAAGGCAAGTTCGGTCATATGATTACCAAGATCGAGACGATGTACGGATCGCTTAACTTCGTAATGGAGCCACTACTCCGTGGGCCATTTGAGGACTATGCGATTGCTGTTGATCTTGCTAACGTTGCTTACCGACCACTCGTTGGTAATGGTGAGAACCGCGACACGCAGATCATTACGAACGTACAGGACAACGATGCTGACGGACGTAAGGATATGATCTTGACCGAAGCAGGTCTTGAGATTAGCCTTCCCGAAACGCACGGACTGTTCAAGTTCGCATTCTAAGATAGGGTACTGTCTTAAAAGCCCCTGTACTGGTCTAGCACTTAGGCTAGTGCAGGGGCAATTTTTTATCGGAAGGATATGGCTCAGACTTTTTCTGATCGGATTGAGGGTTTTGTAGGCACACTTACGATGTCTTCTGTTGATATGGAAGATGTGCTTGCAGAAGAAGCAAGGATCTTATATGATCTTGCTACGCCCGATATGCTTGCGAAAGAGTCTATATACGATGTCCGAACCGATGCTACTCTTGGTACCTTTACAGTAGAGGACAAGCGTATTGTTTCTGTGCTAAGGAACGATGGGTCTTATGATCGCCTTTGTGCAGAGGTGGCGTTTGAGATGCTTGGCCCTATGGGAGATAGCGCAAGCATTCAGTATGCAGACAAGCGCGATCCTGTGTTCGCACTTCAGCCAAAGCAGAACCTTGGCGCTGCAGAGCGATCTACGGGTATACAAGTACAGCCTGCTCCTACGGCTACTGAAACAGTAAAGATCAGATACGTTGCGTATCCAACATCGCTGTATGGAGCAACTTCTGATAATCTTGCAGACTTCCTAAGGAAGATTGCTAATCCCCTTGTCTACAGGGGGTGTATTGCAGAAATATCCTCTCGCATTCAAGTTAGCATTGCAGATCTTGCAACGGCATTCTATAATGCGTCGGGCTTGACGCTTCCAACATCTCCGATTGCCAATCTGCCTGCAGCACCGTTTCTTACGTACACAGACGTAGTATCTAATACCTACACAGAAGCAAATGCCAAGCTTGACGAGATAGACAATATCATACAAGATCTTGCGTCTTCGTCTATAACGCTACCCATTCTATCTGCAAGCTACGCAGACTTCAATACGGCTATGGCCAATGGCGATATTGAGCTTGCGCAGTCCTATTTAAGTCAGATACAGACAGAGCTTTCTGAGTACCAAGCAGAGTCGCAGGCAGTCATCAGCGAGTTTACTGCGCTGAATGCTAAGAGGTATGATTCCTCTATCAGCCACGCAGTCAACAAGGTCGATGCTTATCTGAAAAGACTGCAAGACATTGCAAGTCGTGCAGACAGCGTAGCTCTTCAAAATGAAGCGAAAAGCTTGGAGAAGGAAGTATCGGAATACCGACTTGAACTAGAGCGCTTTGGAACTGAGATTCAGACTTACGGGCAAGAGCTACAGTCTTATGGCTTACAGCTTCAAAGCAAGGTCAGCGAAGCAAACGACAAAATGCAACGTAAGACGCTCGAGATCCAATCGCTTAACGCAGATCGTCAGTATTACGATGCGATGTATGCACAAGAGTTACAAAAACTAGGAGTGGTTCAAGCCAATGGCTAACGAAGTAAAGGTAACAACAGAGGTTGTCATTAACAGCAGCGTTACTGGGAT
>Ga0208645_1003816_pt1 | contig 10969 bp, 17 predicted proteins | sample VirMetDEL_Sep_01_FD_184519 | JGI IMG/M metagenome (GOLD analysis project Ga0208645, IMG submission 184519) | Aqueous microbial communities from the Delaware River and Bay under freshwater to marine salinity gradient to study organic matter... | ecosystem: Environmental > Aquatic > Marine >...
AGCAGAAGCCAGGATTAAACAAGGTGTTCATTATCCTACCGATAATGCTGCATCTTTTATCTTTAGCGACTATGTATACAAAAAATTACAACCCAAACTTCAAAAATATAGAGATTAATTATGAGCACCAAAAAACATTTTGTATATAAGCTATCTCCAACTTCATTTAGGGTAATGCAAGAACCACTAGCTGTTAAGCAAGAATTACTATATTCTGGAGTAGCAGATGGATCTACAAATTCAGTAGCATATGATTATTCTACTTCGACTTTATTTTTTATTAAGTCTGATTTAAAACTATATTTTATACAGTCTGGAGATACTGAAGCCACGCAAGTTTCTGGTTTTACATCGCCAACAGGTCAACCAGCAAATGCTGCGTACCATAATGGTGCTATATGGTATTTTGAGTTCAATTCAAACGTACTCGTTAAATTAACACTATCTTATGATGAAAGTAATGTTCCTTCAATTAGTAACAAAACTACTTATTCTGTTTCTGGAATGAATTTACCTAGTGTTGGCACTGTTGACGTAAACACTAATACCTTTGGTGATATAGCTGTTGATAATAATACTGGAATTTTATACGCTTTTACAAGTAGAGGAAGATTTTATTCTATAGATTTATCTAGTCCAACTTCTACATTTAACGAAATTGTATCTTCACCTGGAAATGACAGAACAGTAGGATTACAATTATCATATAATAATTCTACTAATACATTATATGGTCACAATCATAAGTCTGGTAATTGGTATACAATTAATACATCAACTGGAACTACAACTAATTTAAATATTAACACTTCTCTTTTTAGAGACATAGCAGGAAATTCTACAACGATGTATGGCGTTGATTCTAATGGAGATATCTACGAAATAGATATAACATTAAGCACACCAACTACATTGGATCAATTCTATTTACCTAAAGGTACTGTATTAGATGGAGACACTAATTTAACGGTGGGTATTTTAACAGATAAACCAGATTTAGCTTTTAGAATAGGCATATTTGAAACCACTTCCGAACCAAATATTAAGGTAAATTGGGGAGATAAATCAACTGCTACATATAAAGCAGAAGGATATCAGGAGCATGTTTATGAAGATTTAATAGATGAAAATATACTAATACAGGGTGATGCTGGAGGTGGTGAGATTAGAATTGGAGGTAAACTAAAACCCGTTTATACAGGTGGAGCTTGGACATATAATTATTCTTCTGTAGACGTTGTTAATGATATAGCTCCCATCAGTGGGATAACCAATCTTTCATCAATTGAATTGGCAAACCTGAGAAACCTAACTTCTATTCCAGAAAACTTTTTTGATGATGTTACGTCCACAATAACTAATCTAGATAATACTTTTGAAAATACCGGATTGACTTATATCCCCAGCGGTCTTCTGACTAATATGTCTGGTGTCACATCGTATGTTGCTACATTTAAAGATTGTGTTGATATTAGTGGTGTTCCGATTCCTCTCTTAGATGTGCATGATGGAATTACTACTATGGCTAATTTCTTAGATAATACAGTAATAAATAACTATGATGAATTTTTAGATTGGCTATATACAGAAGCTAATTCTGTAAATCTTAGTAATATTACTTTGGGTGCTTGTGGTAATACAACAAGTAATTCAACAGGATCTACAGCAAGAACTAATTTAATTAATAACTTGAATTGGACAATTAATGACGGTCTTTGTGGTTCTGTTCCACCACCGCCTCCACCAACTCCAACACCGCCACCTCCAGGCCCAGCGCCAACAGGTACGCCACCACCACCACCTCCAACGCCAACACCGCCACCTCCACTAAATCCTGTTCCATTGCCTCCTGCGGGGCCATCACCAACAGGAGTATGATATTAGATGTCTATAAGAAGAATAAGGACAGACAAAACAACTATTACAAATGGTTCGTATACTGTAAATTATAATGGTAAAAATACCGTATCAAGAAAATCTCTAGATGATATGGAAAAACAGATTGATCAATTTTTAGACCAATATGATGAATGGTCTAAAAGATTTGATGACCCTAGATATTATGGAGGAAGTCAGAATTCTTTTAATATTATTAGAGAACCAGATAGTTCAGACGGAGGTTATGATAATCTTAATACTGAAACTGGATGTAAATTTGTTTCTGTTGTAAAAAAAGTTTCTGCCTCAGATAATGTGGCTACAGTCAAATATAATTACCCTAGTTTACCAGACGCATCTAAATTAGTACTCTCTAATACTGAAAGGCTAATAGTAAATACATACATAGTAGACCTAAACCTACCAGACACTTATGGAGCAACTTATATAGAAGCAAATTATTGTTTCAAAACAGACAATTTACCAAATGTTTATGATTGCCAGTCTATAGAAGGGAATTCCTTTGGTTTACCATATTCGCCTGATCAAATTGTTGGCGGTCCTTTCCCAACTGGTATCGGTTGCGACAATTTCTGTGAAAACACAGCAGAAAGTATAAACAACGAAATACCAGAAACCAAGTATGCAACTTGTGAATTTTATGATCCCTTAGAAGACGGACTGTATATCGTAATAGCAATTAATTATGATCAAATAAATAGTGATTTTCCTTTGACTAGAGCAACAACATCTGTAGAACCATATTTAATCGCCGTGGAGAATGGATTTGTTAGATATAGATCTGAACTTTTGGCTGGCAGCGATGGTTTACAAGATTGCTGGTATTTTGATTCTAATTCACAGTCTTGTCAAAATGAACCTTACGAAACAACAATATTACATTTGTTGACACAACAATCTTTTGGTCATGCTGGTACTCATTATCTAACACCAGAACAAGAACAAGCAAGTAATGCTAATATTAGTTATGTAGAGTACGTGGTACTGAACAATATACTTGGTGCTGATTTTATTCAAACAGTTAGAGCTGAATTATGTGATGATTATTGTTATTTTACTAGTCCTTTGAATCAAATTACCATTGAAGACCAACCCAATGACACTAGTCCAGGTGTGTTATGTAACATGGATTGCTGGCCTGTAAGTTTCGGAAGTCAATATTATTGTCAAAATGTTTCTAATAATCTAGAAAACTTTGATCCCTGTCTTTAAAAAAGGAGAAAGCTATTGATGAGATATTACGATATATTAAAAGATGTCGAAAAACAATTAGCGGAAGTACCCATTGATCCGTATACCGAGGACCGTATGAACCTTGCTGAAGACGAAACCGAAAACGAAACCCCAGAACAAGAAATGATAGAATATAAAGCAGATTTTTACAATATGAGCGTAGGATCTCTTCGTGCTATTATGATGCACTCATCTGCTATTCTAAATAATCTTGAGAATCCCCAAGTAAAAGAGAACTTGACAGAAAGCTGGTTACAGGGTAAAATTGCCATAACAGAGGACTACATGAGAACGATTCACGATTTTATCATGTTCGTCTCTGAGTCTGCCGATACTATATCAGCGGGCGACAAACCTGGACTTTGGGAAAATATCAGAAAGAAAAAAGAGCGTGAAGGCAAAAAATACAAGCCAGCGAAACCCGGCGATCCTGATAGACCAGATCCAGATGCTTGGAAAAAAGCTCAGAAATAATTTAGGATAATAGGATTTTTACTTAGGAGATAATATGTTTTTACAAATTGAAGGCGTTGGTAAACAAAAAATTCAATACAAGGATCACAATGCTATTGAATTTGATGATTTGAATACTTATTTATTGTTGGCTAAAAAATCTATATCTAAATTTGCTAATAAGTATTATGCTGGTCTTGCTACTAAAATGCTAAAAGATGAAGAAGCGATTTCTAATATTGCAAATGCTATAATGATGGCCGATTGGAGATATGACGAAAATCACATAAACGAAGAAGGAAACAAAAAAACTAAGTATTCTTATAGGAACCAATGCGCTATTTGGGCAATTCAAACATATGTTACAAAAACATTGAAAAAGAATAAAAAATTTAAAGGCAAATGCTATTCTCTGGACTACATTTCTGAAAAAGAAGAAAATGGTATGCATTCATACGTCAAAGATTGCAAAGCTCAAAATCCAGAAAAAATTTATATTCAAAAAGAATCCAATAACGAATTAAGAGGCTTAATTGATAAACTAATGGATGTAGATTGTTTATCAGAAAAACAAAAAGACTTTATTAAGCTATATTATTTTGAAAATTATACCTTTGAACAAATAGGAAAACAATTTAATATAACTAGAGAAGCAGTTCGACAATCTCTAAAAAAGGGAATATCTATCATCCAAAAGGCTATTCTATGACAGATTTATTAGAAGTTCGTGCAAACTGTGTGATATTTGGTATAGACCTACAGAAAAATAAAAAATATGTTTTTTCCCTTGAGGAAGAAGATATTGCTTTGCCGTATATCAATGTCACTTCTGAAAATAAAAGTTGTATTAAAGAATACTTAATGATATCTTTAAAAGAATATATCAAGGAAGAATACTTCGAACTTTCTAATTTAGAGGTGAACCCTCAACTTGTATTAGATCATACATCATATATACAAGGAAAAGAGAATACATTTAATATGATCTATGGGATCTTAATGGATTATACGGATAATATTCAAAACGGATATTGGCACGAATTTAATTACATGAATATAACAAAATATCATAATTTACTTTTTGAAGTGATTAGGGAACTCTAAAATGATAAAATATATCAATTCACTGCTTAAGAAAAATAAGGAATCACCAAACCTTGATAGAAAAAGAGAGAATTCTGTTTCTTTTATACTAGATGAACACAGAAGACCAGTAATAGAACTAAATTTTCCATTTATAGAATCTGACGAAGATATTCAAAAAATTGCTGAAATTTTATTTCTAATTAATAGTGGATACTATAAATCTCAAATAATAGATATGATTTTAGAATTAGGAAATAAAGAACCGGATAGGATAGATTACTTAAAGAAAATATTATTGTATTGGAGAGAGTATTCTGTTGCAGTTGTACCCAACCAGCCTTATGACTATAATAATAAACCGTGCGTATCTCCTTTAAGCTTTTCTAAAATAGTATCACAAAAGAATCAATAATATGAATGTGCCACTGATAGTATGGGAAAAATGGTCTGATCCATTCGGTCAAGAAATGGATGACGCTAAATGGACGGATTATGAAAATCAAATTGATGACCCATTAGATGAAATAGAATACATAGACGAAGATGCACACGATCCAGAATATGTACCGGACATGAAAGAGATTAAGGTAATAGCAACTCCAATGGGTCTTATGCCTTACAACGAACTTACTGCCCCAGGTAAAATTTTTAATTTTTGGGTAGGACATACTAATTTTGATATAACTCCAAATATTTCTAAAATTATGGAAGAATCAGATGGTGTGGAAATCTTAGATATTTTTACCCGATATAGATTTAGAATTGGTATTGGAAAATGTTTTAGCGACAGTGAAACAATGAAACTCATCAATGATAAAATATACACAGCTCTTAAAAATGAGTAATAAAAATGGCTAATATCAATAAGAATGATATCCTTCATAATTTTCATGATTATTGTACAGATATAAAGAGTAGAGAAATATTTCTACATAATTACTATGATCATGAAGAGAATAAAGGTGTTGAATATAGAATGGCAAGCGTTTTTTTGAAAAATTTAAGAGCATTAGAACTATCTTCCAATAAAAATATATTGGTTCATTTGTATAGTGTGGGAGGAGAATGGAATGATTGTATGGCAATATACGACAGTATTTATCTTAGCCAATCTAACATAACAATGGTATCTTATGGACAAACAGAATCATCAAGTACTATCATACTGCAAGCGGCAACAACCAGAGTGCTAATGCCAAGCACTTATTTTATGGTGCATTACGGATCTAGTGGATTTCATAGTCATTTTCTTAATGTTCAAAATTGGAATAAGTATGAAAAATATGTATGCGACTATATGATGGATATTTATGCTGAAAGATGTGTGCATGGTAACTTCTTTAAAGAAAAAAATTATACTCTAGATCAAGTCAAAAAATACCTATATAAAAAGTTTAAAGACGGAGATTGGTATATGACAGCAGAAGAAGCTGTATATTATGGTTTTGCTGATGGTGTATTAGGAAATAGACAGTATCCTAGTCTAGATTCCTTAATCACCGAATGAAGCAAAACATAATGTATATAGACTTCGCTATTATAGATACTGATCTTGATGAAAAAGCTGCTAAAGAAAAAATTAGTAAAGTTATGATTACAGGCGTAAACAGTATCACTGTTCCGTACTACCTAATCAAGCCTTGTAAACATCTAGTCAATACTAATATTCAGGATATTTCATGTTTTATTGATTTTCCATTGGGCATTTCAGATATAAAAACCAGAAAATGTGCTGTTGAAAATGCTATTAACGCTGGTGCTAATTCTGTTGATATCTCTATGCCTCAAAACTTAGCAACAAATAGAAAGTATGAGAAAATCAGAGAGGACATTAAGAATATTAAAGAAATTTGTTCAGAAAAAAAAGTAAAAATTAAATATGTGTTAGAATATAGAATTTTTGATCACAGATGCTTGAAAAAAATATGCGAAATATTTGATACATTTCAAATAGAATATGCCTACCCGTCTACAGGATTTTTTTTAGATAATTTAGCAGATAATTTGATAGCGTCCTCTTTTCTTCATCAGAATTCCAAAGAATTAAATATTATATGCTCTGGTGATTGCTGGCTAGAAAAACATTTCGATATGATAGCTAGGTCTGGCATATATGGCTTTAGAACTTTTTCTCCGCATATAGTGAAAAATTTTAAAAATTTCATCTCTAGATAATCTAGATCTTTTGGTGTATAATCTTCTAGAGATGTAAATACCCATACACTACTGATCATTAAACTTAACATGGAGTTTTAATAATGGCGTTAACAAGAATTACAGATTCGAGCACTATAGTGTCAACAGCCGTAAATAATGGCGGCACAATGGTGTCTCATGGAACATCTACAGCATTAAATTCTATTTCTCCAGCGCCAGAAAAAGTAGGAGTTTTTGGCTCAACTCCCGTAGAGAGCGATGACGCTAGAGTCGCTATTAGCGGTGCAGAATTTGCTCACAATCATGTTTTACCGATAACTAAAAGAGTTACAACTGAACTGGGTGGAGTAAACACAGATGTTTTATCTAATACTGGAAGCCAACCGGCGTTAGTCAAAAGTATTCATAAGATAGAAAGTGTATCAACTACCAAATTTACAACAGCTATTAGAGATAATAAATTCAATCAATTTACTGGAGTATGGGAAAGTGGCTATCCCGTTACTGTAACTGATAATTTTGGTACAGATGTGGCTGCAAATCCAACTCGTGAAGTTCCAGGTTCTTTAACATTTATGTATGGCAATCCAGAGGCTAGTGGCACGAACTATTCTGCAAAAACATCATAATAGAATAATAAGAACATCTAATTCTATAAGGAGCCATTTTACTTGTGCGGTATAATGGCTTTTTATTTTAAGGGGAGAAATAAATGATAATACTAGCTGATGAAACTTTGTTTAGTTTCTGGCAAAATATAGCCACTACATCTATTGGCATTATTATTACACTAATAGGTTTTTGGGCTGGTGTTATTCGACATATGGCTACGAAACAAGACGTATGCGAAATGATTGAAACCAGAAGCCCATATGTAAACGATAGAAACTATATTATGGAAAGATTAGCCGTTAACAAAGAAATACAGGCACAACTTTCCACTGCTTTACAACGCAATTCAGAAGTGATGAGCGATCTTAAAGTTCAGATAGCAACATTAGGTAAAACTTTAGAAACACTTGAAAAACGTATGGAAAACTAAGAGGTTAAAAAATGGCAAATGACATTAAGGTAGTAGTTAGTGGTGAACCGATTAAAAATGGCACAATTGTTGTATCAACAACTGTGACTGGTGAGTATTCCACAATTGACACTTACTCTTTAAATAATCCCACTATTGAACAAATACAAAATAAGTATGAAACCAGATTTGACGACCCGAGATATTATACTGGTGACACCCGTAATTAAGATAATCTATAATGAAACCTAACTATAAAACTAGTGAATTTTGGTTTACTCTTGTAAGCTTTATTATTAGCGGTTTCTTTTTGCTGGGAATTATAACAGATAATGATTATAAAGATGAATTAATTGATACCATTACTCATGCTGTAGAAAGCTGTATTTTGATTAGTGGTCAATCTGTAGTGCTGTACAGGTATATGACTAGCAGAAAAGAACAAAAGGTAGAATACGAAAAAACCAGAAGACAAGAAAGAGATCATCTAGAAGAAGAATTGGAAGACTACGTTGGGATAGACGATGAAATTATTAATATTAACACAGCCAATGCTGGAGAACTAATTAAACTTCCTCATATTGGTCCGGCAACAGCCAAAAAAATTCTTGATTATAGAAATAAAAATGGAAAATTTTTGCATGCTAAAGAACTTATAAGAATTCCAGGCGTAGGCAAGTCGACCTTTCAAGAAATTAAGGAATATATAACATTATGACAAATAGTGAAAAACTTATTACGGAAGAAGTTGAAAAGCTTACAGTCAATACTAAACGATCTCTAGACCATGTAAAAACAATGGCTATTGATGAAGCATGGAAGTTGCTTCAAATCGTTACCGCAACTATTATACAAATAATAGAGAGCATAGGTCAAGACCTTAGTGGTGCTGACAAGAAAAAATTAGCAATGGACCTAATTAGCAATTTTTATGATAAGGTTTTTATAGTTATTAATATTCCATATTTTCCAAATGTATTAGAAGCATACATTCATAAGTATGTAAAACAATTCCTTATGGTATTAGTTAGTTCTACTATAGATAGCATGGTGACTATTTTCAGAAACACAGGAGTCTTTTTAAAGAAACAACAGGGGTTATAAAATGAATTATTCACAAAGTTTCGAGGAATTTTCTTCAGGATTAGGTCCAACAGATTTGGCTCTATATGCTGGAATAGGAGTGGTTTTATTTATTCTTTTTAAAGATAAACTGTCGCCAGTACAAAAAGTATTATTGGAGACATTCAACACGGTAAAAGAGAATGTTGTTGATTTTACAAAACAACCCGAAACCGTTACTGTTAAAGTTCCAGTTACTAATGCGCCGCTACCAGTAAATCCAGTAACAAAATCCCCAGTATTAGTTAGGCCAGATCCGAACGAAGTATTTTTCCAACTAGTTGCTTCATGGAAAAAAACTAGAGATTTATCCAAACAATACAAATGCGAAGAAGCAACGCAAAAATTAGATGAAGTTTTCCAATACCTATCTCCCACAGTATGCAATAAGGAGAATGTTAATGATGAATAATAAAGTAGCTCTAGCTATCGGCGCTGTACTAATTGCTGTTGGCGTATTTAGGCCAGACCTATCAAATCTATTTCCTGAAGGAAATAATACCCCTGTTGTAGTGACTCCAGAAAAAAGTTTTGCCGAACCTACAGATCCTAATCTTTTAGCCGAAGCAGATAAAATTACTGCTATTTTAAAAACTGATGAAGAAAATAGAAGAGTAGACGGAATGGCATTGGCATCACTATACACAGACATTGCAAAACTAATTTCTCTAGATACAGATAATGCAGTAGTTAAAACCACTAGTGAGGTTAGAGAAGTCAATAGTGTTGCTGGTACTCTCATGAATCTACAATTAAAAGGTAGATATGAAGGCCTAGCATCAACAGCAAAAACGCTTGTTGTTGGCGTTTTAGGCGATGATGTGGCTACTCTTAACGAAGAAAATAGAGAAAATGCCGTGGCCGCATTTGAAGCACTGGCATGGGGTTGCTATATGGGGGCTAAATAATGGCTAAATTATCACCTAATGGTTTATACGAAGAATATCGTAAAGGGTTGCAAGGATGCTTATGGGAAGAGCATGTATTTGAAGAGCTTATTGATATGTCCAAATACCCATACTTCGGTGACGGATCGTCAAAGATTGTGGGAAGCGGCAAAGATAAGCTATCTCTTCCTTTTAAATCTGTTCTCGATTTTGATCAAAAAGCATATACTGAACGACAAACTACAGGAGATTGTGTAAGTCATTCTACTAGAAATGCTGTAGATTTAAGTCGTGCCGTAGAAATTGCAGTAAAAGGAGAAAGAGAAGGATGGCATTATCGTGGCGCTACAGAGGCTATCTATGGCGCTCGTGGTCATAGCGGACAAGGAATGAGTTGTTCTAGGGCTGCAACATTCGTAAGCAAATCAGGTGGAGTTCTACTTCGTAAAAATTATCCTGGTGTTGCTGATTTTAGCAAATACAACGGCAGCATGGGCGCTAAATGGGGAGGAAGAGGTCTTCCAGATAAAGTTATAGATGAGGCAAATGATCATCAGGTTAAAACAGTATCTCTTGTTACTACGATAGAAGAAGCAAGAGACGCCCTTGCTAATGGATATGGAATAAGCGTATGTTCAGGATATGGATTTTCTAATAGTAGAGACTCTAAAGGTATTGCTAGAAAAAGTGGTTCATGGGCGCATGCGATGGCATGGATAGCTTGTGATGATACGCATGAAAGATTTAAAGAAACATTATTCCTAGTTCAAAATAGTTGGGGCAAATGGAATTCTGGACCGAAAGTTCACGACCAACCAGACGGAAGTTTTTGGATCAGAGAAAAAGATGCTGCTGGAATGTTAAAGGGTAGAGGAGCCTATGCTTTTAGTAATGTGAATGGATTCCCTCCACAAAAACTACCAGACTACGGTTTTGTAGACTATCTGTAAAGGGGCAGTTATGAGAATTGTAGATAAAATAGCACTTAATAGAATGCTAGCAATTATTGCAGATTTTATACTAAAGCTAATAAAGATAGTATCGCCTAAATCTGTTGAAGATATAGAAGTTGACGTTAAACCAGATAGAAGAAGAATATTCCCAATCTTTA
>Ga0208645_1003838_pt1 | contig 10940 bp, 7 predicted proteins | sample VirMetDEL_Sep_01_FD_184519 | JGI IMG/M metagenome (GOLD analysis project Ga0208645, IMG submission 184519) | Aqueous microbial communities from the Delaware River and Bay under freshwater to marine salinity gradient to study organic matter... | ecosystem: Environmental > Aquatic > Marine >...
AAGCCAAGCTAACAGGCTTTTTTAGGGCGGACGATGAAAAGGATGCGGTGCAACTACGTCTCGCAATTGAAGGAATAAATGAGCAAATAGCAAAACAGATATCGCTACAAGATACGCAAATAGGTCGCAATAAAAAGAGTGCGGAGTTAGCCCAGCAACGGCTCGAAGCAGAGCGTGCAGTTTTACAAAAACTACTGGATGCAAAAAAAGAAAGCGGCGATTTAGACCTGATAGACCTGCCATCGTTTAACGCCTTAATTAATGTTTTGACAGAGGCGGGCTTGGCTATAGACGGCTTTACGTCATCTACCGATGCTTTAGTCCAAAAAACACAAGGCGAATTGCCGAGCGCTTTCGATACGTTTATGTCTAACCTGCAACGGACTAGAGAGTTAGCAGGCGACCTAACACCACAGCTAGAAAAGTTAGGCGATCAAGCCATTACTGGTTTAGGCAAGTCATTTACTGACGCAATCACTGGCGCACAGAAGTTTAGCGATGCAATAAAGAACATGGCTAAGTCAGTCATCGACAGCCTGATACAGATGCTGATACAAAAATACATTGTTGATGCCGCATTCGGCTTTATCAGTGGCGCGCTGGGTGGCGGTACTACTCCAGCACCTACAGGCGGGGGCGGCGGCTTAGGGCTTCCAGCCTTTGCAAATGGCGGTGTAGCAACGGGCGGTAGACCCGCAATTGTAGGCGAGAAAGGGCCAGAGCTATTTATTCCAAGCACTACAGGCCGAGTTGTACCCAATGACCAGCTAGGCGGTGGCGGTGTTACAGTGGTGCAGAACATAAACGTCACAACAGGCGTACAGCAAACCGTACGTGCTGAGATTGCTAATTTACTGCCACAGATAAGCAACGCGGCTAAGTCTGCTGTCGCAGATGCTAGAATGCGAGGCGGATCATTCAGCAAGGCAATGGGGACAGCATAAATGGCGGCATTTCCTAATGTAGGCATTCAAGACATGACGATGCGTTTGCGATCAGCAACGTCGATCAGTCAGTCGCCTTTCACCTATGACCAGCAGGTCTATCAGCATCAGGGTGTCAGATGGGAGGCAGAGGTAACATTGCCACCATTAAAGCGATCCGATGCAAAGCAGGTAGAGGCTTTCTTTGCCGCTCTACGGGGTCAGGCAAACACCTTTACCCTTGGCAACCCCTTACACAATACAACGGCTACAGGGACGATTACGGCAGGCACAAAGGGGGCTACGACCGTAACAGGTACAACCGCAGGCGCAGTCGCTGGTGACTACTTTGAAATAGGCGGCGCATTGTACATTGTGACCGACACAACGGCATCGAGCATTGATATAATGCCACCGCTCCGCACTGCTATCACGACTTCAACGTCTTTAGACTTCACCTTACCCGTAGGGACATGGCGACTAGCAAGCAATGAAATCGCATGGAATATCAACTCTGCTAGTCTTTACGGTTTTACTTTTGCTTGCGTTGAGGCTATATGAGCAGGTCATTAACGTCAGCGATGGCATCGGCAGTTACCGCCGACCTAGTTCGCCCCATAACCCTAGTCCAGTGTGCATTCGATTCGGGTAATCTTAACCTGTGGAGCGGGATTGGCGACCTTACTGTAAGCGGCGTCGATTACGTTGGTGCAGGTTCTTTGCTCAGTATTGGCGAGATAGCAGAAACATCAGAGTTATCAGCTAACGGAATTAACGTGACACTGTCAGGTGTGTCAGAACCTCTAATCACTAAAGCCCGTGACGAGGACTACCAAGGCCGTGAGTTAAAGGTTTTGCTCGGCGCGATGGATGCGGCGAATGGCGTTATATCAAATCCTATAGTCGTGTTTAGCGGCTTTATGGACACAATGATAATCCAAGACGGTGAATCAACAGCGACAATACAGGTTACAGTTGAGAATCGCTTGATCGAGTTTGAGCGAAGTCGCGTTAGACGCTACACCGCAGAAGACCAGAAGATCGACTTTCCCACTGACAAGGGACTAGAGTTTGTCGCAGAGATGGAAGAAAAAGAGATTGTTTGGGGTCGTGCATCCGTAAGTAGCGGGGGCGGTGGTGGAGGTCAAACCATCCCAGGCCGAAGAAACACCCAGAGAGACTAGGAAACAGCTATGGACTTTGCAATTGAAAACTTAGCTAAGGTGAGACGTGAGATTGAGCCATTGCTGATGGAGCATTGGAACGAGATTGCACTTAACAAAGATATCATAAAGCTCAACCCTGACTGGCGAGAGTATGCGAGACTTGACGAGCTAAATGCCTTGCGTATTTACACTGCCCGAAAAGACGGCGAGCTTATGGGCTACTTTGTCATTATGGTCAGCCGATCACTGCACTACAAAGACCACCTATTTGCTAACAACGATATCGTTTTCCTAACTAAGCCAGCCCGCAAGGGACTGACAGGCTTGAAGCTGGTAAAATTCGCTATGGAGTCTCTCAAGGCCGAGGGTGTTACCAAGCTACACATCAACACCAAGACGCATCAGCCATTCGACCCAATCATGGAGCGGCTCGGCTTTGAAGAGATAGAGACGGTATTTAGCAAAGTTCTAGGATAAAAATATGGCTATTGCGGCGGGCGCGGCCCTTGTTTCTGGTCTTGGATACGCGGCGGCCGCGGCACTAACTACGGCTATAACTTTTTCCGTACAGGCCATGTTCGCTTACGCGCTTGTGGCGGCGGGAATGTCAGTCGTTTCTAGGGCTTTAGCGCCTAAGCCTAGTCTGGGCGCACAGCTTCGCGGCATTACACAGACTACACGCGAACCAGCAGGCACACGTAAGCTAATCTATGGACAGATGCGCGTCGGCGGTAATGTTGTTTTCATTGAGCATTCTGGAAGCGATAACAAATACCTGCATCTGGTCGTTGTATTTGCAACGCATCATATTAACTCGTTTGAAGAGTTCTATTTTAACGACAAGAAAATATGGACTTTAAGCGGCGGCTTCCAAGGCAACTGGGGGACGTATGTTCAGCTAAATACTAAGCTCGGCACAGATACGCAGGATGCTGTTAGCTCGCTTGTCAGCGCGTCCAGTAAGTGGACGAATGATCACAAGCTATCGGGCATCGCATACGCGCATTTCAGACTAGAGTGGGATACTGACCAATTCCCGCAGGGCGTTCCAAACATAACTGCTGTCATCAAGGGCAAGCGTGTCTACGATCCACGCACGCAGGTATTCGCGTACAGCGACAACCCCGCTCTATGCTTACGTGACTACATGATCGACCAAGACTACGGACTTGGTGAAACCGCTTTAAGCATTAATACGCAATCGGTAATTGATGCCGCAAACCTTTGTGAGGAGCAGGTATCCTTAGACGGTGGAGGCACTCAAGATCGCTATACCTGTAACGGCGTAATCGACACAAACAACCAGATTAAGGACAACATTGAGCAGTTACTGTCTGCTATGGGCGGCAGACTGACTTACTCGGGCGGCGAATATTTTATTCATGGTGCAGAGTATCAGGCACCAACAGTCACCTTTGACGAGGCAGACTGCATAGCAGATGTGCAAACGCAGACCAAACAGTCTCGCAGAACCTCTTACAACGGGGTTAAGGGCATATTTGTCTCAGAGGAGAAGAACTACAAGGTACTCGATTACCCGCCTCAAATAAGCTCTACGTTCGCCACAGAGGACGGCGACCCTATATTCCTTGATATGCCTCTACCCTTTGTGACTAATAACACGCAGGCACAGCGACTAGCTAAAATTGCACTGCTCAAGTCACGCCAGCAAGTCGTTATAACGATGGGGGTAAACCTAAAGGGCTTGCAGGTTAAGGTCGGTGACACAATTAACGTCACCAACGAGCGGCTCGGTTATAGCTCTAAAGTGTTTGAGGTCATCGACTACTCGCTTGCGATTGCGGACGGCGGATCGCTTGCCGTCAATCTGACGTGCATTGAAACAGCATCGGCTGTCTACGACTGGACAACTAGCGACGAAGAGGACTTTTTAGCAGGCGGTGAGCTAGACCTGTATGACGGTCGCACAGTAGACAATGTGACAAGTCTGACAAGCTCAGAGATAGGATTGCGCGGCCCAGATGGTCGCCTCAAGTCTGCTGTTGAGCTTACATGGACTGCGCCCGATGATGCGTTCATTGAATTCTACACGGTCCGATTTAACAAGAACGGTACGACTGACTACCTTGAAGTTCAGACGCGGCAGACACGAGCCTTAATCGAGGGCTTAGACCTAGCTAGTAACTACGACTTTTTGGTGCAAGCGCAAAACCTCATAGGCGTACAAAGCACTGGCACAAGCATTACTAACCTTGCACTAAATGGGGACACGACTGCACCGAGCGCACCAACATCGGTCACGCTGACTGCGGGCATTAACCAAATAACTTGTGAGTGGACTAATCCGACAGACATTGACTACGCGTTTACTGAGGTACACGTAACGACGACAAGCGGCACCCCTTCAGTCAGTGCGACGCCTACCGCAAAGATTGGTGGCGAGGAATACATACTTACAGGACTAAGCCAGCACACCCGATTCTTTTATCTGCGAGCGGTTGACTTCTCAGGCAACAAGTCAGGCTATACGACTGTAGTAAGCGCACAGGCGTTGCTCGTTGACACTGCTGACGTAGCAGACGACGCAATTACAACTGACCAGATTGCAGATGACGCAGTAACGACTGCTCAGATAGCGAGCGGCGCAGTAACCATCACAGAGATTGAAACATCCGTCGCCGATCTGATTAACGGTGCGGCTCAAGCTGTTGATGTTTTGAATGTGCAAGTAGAGTCGGGTGATGTTTTAGACCTTGAGACAGGTCAGGACGTACTAATTCAGAATCTTGGCGATGTGGCGATCTTCGTCAATGAAAGCAATCAGACAATTAACAACAGCATTAACACCACTAACACGACGCTGGCAAATCTCGAAGCAACCGTAGTCGATTTGACTAGTGGAACAAGCGATATCTTTGTACAGCCTTCAGCGCCAGTCGCAGGCGTTGGCGGTGTGCCTGATCCGATACCGACTTTCTCTCGATGGTATGACTCAGATGATAGCAATGAGCCATATTACTGGGATGGCTCTGCATGGCAGTCACTAGCTGACCCGCGTATTGCAAGCAACGCGTCGGCGATCACGACGCTACAGTCAGGGCTAAACACAGCAAACTCGAACATATCCGCGAACTCAAGCGCCATCACCGCGCTCGACACAACCACGGTCAGTCAGGGCAACTCGATCACCACGCTATCGAGCGATGTCACGACGTTGCAGTCATCCTTGACGACCACACAGTCGGGTCTATCGACAGCGCAGACGGATATCACGACGAACGCAACGGCTATATCAGGACTCGATACGCGGGTCAGTTCAGCTGAGGGGTCTATCACTTCGATCACGTCGGATATTACCCAACTGCAATCGGATCTGACTTCGGCAGAGGGCGACATATCCACGAACTCAACCGCTTTGAGCGGGTTGACCACACGAGTTACGACCGCCGAAGGCACTATATCCAGCAACACAACAGACATCACCGCGCTAGAAAGCACTGTCAACGATGTATCGACGGGAGTCGTAGCCACATCCAACGCACTTGGCGCACTAACGACGCGGGTTACAACCGCAGAAAATAGCATCGTAACGAACGCAACAGATATTACGTCGCTAGAGGTGACAGTCAACGATGCAACGTCAGGAGTTTTAGCGAACGCAAACGCGGTCAGCTCAATCGATACGCGGCTTACTTCTGCTGAAGGGTCTATCACAAGCCAAGCAAGCGATATCACAACGCTACAATCAGAATTAAATTTAGCTGAGGTAGATATTGTCAGCAACGCGTCGGCTTTGACTTCGCTGACGACAAGGGTTACATCGGCTGAGGGGTCTATATCGACTAATTCGTCGGATATCACAGCGCTAGAGGTAACGGTAAACGATGGCTCGACTGGTGTTGCCGCCAACGCAACGGCCATTTCTGGAATTGATACGCGGCTTACGACGGCTGAGGGGTCTATCACTTCGCAGTCGTCATCTATCACGGCACTCGAATCCACTGTCAACGATGGGACGACGGGTGTTTCCGCTAACGCAAGCGCTATATCGACGCTTGATACCAGAATCACGAGCGCCGAAAACGATATCACGAGCCTAAGCGCAAGCAACATAACCGCCCTAGAGGTTGCTGTTGAGGACTTAACCAAGATTCAAGGCGAGACAGATGATGTCATTACCACCGAGGCAGGTAACGACCTGCTACTAAATTTGCCAACCGATGTGGCTAGTGCGACAAGTGCCGCAACGAACACGCTCGATTCGCGAATTACGTCGGCAGAAGACACAATAACGACGCAGTCAACAGACATAACAGAACTCAAGTCGGACCTCACGACCTTAAATGGCGAATCATCAGCCAACGCCACCGCGATTGACAGCTTAACAACCCGAGTCACTGCTACCGAATCATCTATCGTCGCTCAGTCGTCAGATATAACCTCACTACAATCAGGGCTTTTAACGGCACAAGGCGACATCTCTAGCAACTCTAGCGCTATCAGCGGATTGACGACACGCACTACTGCGGCAGAGGGCGAAATATCAACACTAAGCAGTTCGGTAATAACGCTACAATCAGATTTGTCAGATGCTGAAAATGACATAAGCGCTACCTCAACAGCGCTGTCGAATTTAACTACGAGGGTCAGTTCAGCCGAGGGGTCGATCACTTCTCAAGCATCGGATATTAGCTCACTACAATCAAGCCTTTTGACGACGAATAGCAATGTCAGCGCCAACGCGACAGCTATTAGCGGAATCGATACACGAGTTACAAGTGCAGAGGGGTCTATCACTTCGCAGGCATCGGACATCAGTTCTTTGCAATCCAGTCTGTCAGATGTTGAAAATGATGCGTCAGCAAATGCGACAGCAATATCAGGATTAAACACACGGGTCACAAATAACGAAGGGTCTATCAGCTCACAGGCTACATCTATAGCTTCATTGCAAGTAGACCTGTCAGATGCTGAGTTAGATATCTCAGGAAATTCGACGGCTATTTCTGGAATCGACGTAAGGCTGACAAGTGCAGAAGGCACGATAACAAGTCAGGCAAGCGATATCACAACGCTACAGTCTGATTTGACGACCGCAGAGGGCAACATATCAAGCAATGCTACAGCAGTGTCCAGCCTCACAACGCGAGTCACCACGGCAGAAGGTAATATAACCTCAAACGCGTCAAGCATCACTGCGCTGACATCTACTGTAAACGATCCTACAACGGGACTTGCGGCTACTGCGGCAGTTGCTTCTGGCGCATCGACCACAGCGGCGGCTAACAGCACCTCAATAACCGACCTAGAAGCGGAAGCGTATTTGACCGTCAGTGCTGGTGGCAACGTTTCTGGCTTTAAGGCTACAGCAGATGCCAGTGGCTCTAGCTTCACAATACAGGCTGATCAATTTGCGCTGGTGTCTACGGATGAGTCACAGACGACAACACCCTTCGCGGTCGATACGACTACAGGGACGGTCAGCTTTAACGCTAATGTCGAAGTCGATGGTGACTTAATAGCTACAGGCTCAATAAGCGGCGGAGCCATTGGCAATGGGCAAGTCGATACGGTTACGGTTGCAAGCAACGCGATCACCCTATCTCAGAATCAGCGGTTTACAAATACAACGTCGGCAAGCTCGTCGGCTTATGTCACGCACTTTACTAGCTCTTATTTCAATATTGATGATTACACTGATCCTGTTTTCGTAAGGTTTACGAGCTTTTTGTATCCTCGTGCAAGTGGCGGCGGTTTAATGGTTAGCGCCTATGCGCGAGCAAATATTAGGACACAGCTCCTCTGCTATAACTCGTCAAACACGTTAGTACAGACACTGACAATCACGACCTTAAATATTTACAGCGGCGCGGCAACGACCAACGGCCTTACGTTCTTGGACAGATTTACAATCACGAACTCATCTGTCGTCAAAGTGAAGGCAAGAATGCAATTTAACAAAGCAGGCGGCACGTCAGACACAACGGCGCTTTTCTCGGGCGACGTAGAATTCAACGTGTTGAAGAGGTAAGCATGGCGCAGAAGCACTACTTCATTTTTAACGATAGCTCTGTATGGTCACAGAGTTTATTGACGGCTGACGAGGCTCGTATTGGCGATGTGCTGGACGATAACGAAAGCTATGTAGAGGTAAGCGATCAAGAGTTAGAAAGCCTACAGAGCCATTTAGGGGCCGATCTGGGCATAGCTGACAATGTTATGGTGATTGACGGCGTTCTTACTGCCAGACCAAGCAAATGGCACACATACGATGACGGGCTAGTTGATGGCAGTGACGCAGAAAAGACTGCCGACGTTTTACGAGAGGTTCGCAATTTGCGAGACTTTTATCTTACATCGAGCGATTGGACGCAGATGTCCGACAGCCCGTTAAGTACGGCAAAGAAAGCGGAGTGGGCAACGTACAGGCAAGCGTTACGAGATATGCCTGCAAGCAATTCAGATGTGGCGGACGAGTCAGAAGTAGTATGGCCTAACAAGCCAGATTGATCGTCATAGTGTAAAATTAACCCAACTATTTAAAAGGTTATTGAGATGTCAAAAATCAGCGAATTATCAGATGGCGGCGTAATACAAGGGGGCGACACGCTTATCGCTGTTCGCTCTGGTGGTAACGTCAAAGTAACTTACGGCGGCTCTACTACAGCCAACATTGACGGCGGAACTATAGACGGCACAGTTATCGGTGGGACTACGCCTGCGGCAGGTTCGTTTACTACTGGCTCGTTTACTGGAGACGTGTCCTTCGGTGACAACGACAAGGCTATCTTCGGCGCTGGCTCTGACCTACAGATTTATCATGATGGGTCTAATAGTTTTATTTCAGACGTTGGCACAGGTAATTTAGGAATAAGAGCAGAAAACTTATTTTTACAAAATGCTGATGGCTCTGAAAATTATGCTACCGCAACATTAAACGGCGCTTTTACTTTAAGTTACGACAACAGCCAAAAACTAGCCACCACAGCTACAGGCATCGACGTTACGGGTACTGCTGTTACAGACGGCATAACTTCGGATGGTCTTGTTACAGTTCGCGTTGATAGTGCAGGCGCTACCGCTGAAGCATTGAAAGTTTACAACACAGGCATTGGCAACAATTCTCAAGTTCGAGTATATTTTGGTGATAATGATTACAACACTACTGGCCGTGGTTTGCGTATTGATGCTGGGCGTGATTCTGGTGCTGACGGCATTGCTACGTTTTACGCAGTAGACCAAGCAGAACATAGTGATTATGAAGCCATTAAGATTCTTACTGATGGCGGCGTGACACTTTCGCATTTAGGCAATAATAAACTAGCCACTACCTCTTCAGGCATCGACGTTACTGGCGTTGTTAAAGCGGCAGGAACCGTCTTATCTACTTCGGCGGCAGTTGTTAACTCTACTTCCGCAGGAGGCTTTGGTTTTGCAAGCAACAACACAGCTTTTTATTCGTTTGGAGCAGATGCAAGTACAGCGGGTAGTTATACTTTTCAAAATTTAAGTAATGATGCCTCTATAAATATTACTGCTATGAAAATTGATGCAAGCGGGAATGTCGGTATTGGTAACGCCACTATAAATACTTTTTATGATACCGCAGTAAATGTTTATGGTTCTAGTAATAGTGTAATTCAGTTCCAATCTTCCCTTACAGGTACGGCTTCAGGAGATGGTTTTGCAGTAGGCGTTCTTAATGGCGTGGCTACAGATGCGTATGTCTGGAACAGGGAAAGCAGTAATCTTCTGTTTGGTACAGGCGGCGGCGAGAAGATGCGCATCGATGCAAGCGGCAAACTCCTTGTGGGAAAATCTACTGCAGGTTTTGCTAGTAATGGTGTCGAGTTAGATGATTCTCTAAATGCAAATGGTTGGGTTTTATTTGCTACCTCAGACCATTCAGATGGAGATGGTGGTACGGTTGCTCTAAATAGAAAGTCTTTTGATGGAAACTTTATAGAATTTTATAGAGATACTTCAACAGTAGTCGGTAGTATTGGTACTTATTTTGGTGATTTAACAATTGGTACAGGTAATTGTGGTCTTATCTTTAATAGCGGCACTGAGATAATAATACCTGCAAATATCACAACCAATGCTGTTTCTGATGCCGCTGTTGATTTGGGTTACTCCGCAGGTCGCTTCAAAGACCTTTACCTGTCAGGCGGTGCGTACCTAGGCGGTACAGGTTCAGCCAATAAGCTAGACGACTACGAAGAAGGGACGTTTACTGCGTCTTTACGAGGCAGCATTGCGGAGCCTGCAACTCTTGTTACAACTACAGGTTATTACACAAAAATAGGTAGAGATGTTACTTATAACATTAGTTTTGAAAATGTTAATACAACAGGTTATTCAGGAGATGTATCTATATCAGGATTGCCGTTTAATAACGGGTTTGGTCGTCATATGGCCACCGTTGGTGTTTATTCATTGGCAACTTGGACAGAACAAATTGTTGGTTCTGTAGATCAAGCTTCAGCGGTGATTGTAATAAGGGACATTCGTTCAGGAACCTCATGGGCTTCCGCTCAACACAATGCAGGCGGTACACGGTATCTTTGGGTAGCAGGAACTTACATGACAACAGCCTAATTATCTCAAGTGGACTCTTGAGACGGACTAAAGGAGAAGACAATGGCATTAACAAAAGAAGTAGTAGCAGACAAAATCGAAGTAGTCACAGGACAAGATGAGGACGGTAACGCCACTACCTCTGTTCAAGTACGGACTGCTACTAAGGTACTCGAAGACGGCGCTGTAATTTCACAGTCGTATCACCGTCATGTAATTCAATCAGGTGACGACTACTCATCTGAACCCGCTAACGTACAGGCTATTTGTGTAGCCGCATTTGGAGACTAAGACATGGCTACATGGACTA
>Ga0208645_1003843_pt1 | contig 10934 bp, 11 predicted proteins | sample VirMetDEL_Sep_01_FD_184519 | JGI IMG/M metagenome (GOLD analysis project Ga0208645, IMG submission 184519) | Aqueous microbial communities from the Delaware River and Bay under freshwater to marine salinity gradient to study organic matter... | ecosystem: Environmental > Aquatic > Marine >...
CCTCAAGGTGACAAGGGACAAAAGGGTGAACTAGGACCTCAAGGTGATAAGGGTCAAAAGGGTGTTACTGGACCTCAAGGTGACAAGGGTCAAAAGGGCACTCAAGGAGCTACTGGTCCAACTGGTCCCCAGGGAGCTACTGGTCCAACTGGTCCCCAAGGTGCTCAAGGAGACAAGGGTCAAAAAGGTGCCACTGGTGCCCAAGGTCCTCAGGGAGATAAGGGTCAAAAGGGTGTAACTGGAGCTCAGGGTCCTCAAGGTGAGAAGGGTCAAAAAGGTGTAACTGGTGCTCAGGGTCCTCAAGGAGCCACTGGTCCAACTGGTCCTCAAGGCGATAAAGGACAAAAAGGTGTAACTGGAGCTCAAGGTCCTCAGGGTGCCCAGGGTGACAAGGGTCAAAAGGGTGTTACTGGTCCACAGGGCCCTCAAGGTGCAACTGGACCTCAAGGTGCTCAAGGAGACAAGGGTCAAAAGGGTGCCACTGGTCCACAAGGTCCTCAAGGTGAGAAGGGTCAAAAAGGTGTAACTGGTGCTCAGGGTCCTCAAGGAGCTCAGGGTCCTCAAGGTGAGAAGGGTCAAAAGGGTGTTACTGGTCCTCAGGGTGCTCAGGGTGACAAAGGACAAAAGGGTGTAACTGGTCCACAAGGTCCAACAGGTCCAACAGGTCCTCAAGGAGACAAAGGTCAAAAGGGTGTTACTGGACCTCAAGGTGCTCAAGGAGACAAGGGTCAAAAGGGTGTCACTGGTCCACAGGGCCCTCAGGGTGACAAAGGACAGAAGGGTGTCACTGGGGCTCAAGGTCCTCAGGGCGAGAAGGGACAAAAAGGTGTCACTGGAGCTCAAGGTCCTCAAGGTGAGAAGGGTCAAAAGGGTGTTACTGGTCCTCAGGGTGCTCAGGGTGACAAAGGACAAAAGGGTGTAACTGGAGCCCAGGGTCCTCAAGGAGACAAGGGACAAAAAGGTGTAACTGGCCCACAAGGTCCTACTGGTCCCCAAGGTCCTCAAGGTGACAAGGGACAAAAAGGTGTAACTGGCCCACAAGGTCCTACTGGTCCTCAAGGTGCTACTGGTCCTACTGGTCCTCAAGGTCCTCAAGGTCCTGATGGTAACTTTGGTGGCGCAACCTTTGATTATACTTACAGTACGAATACAAGTGATACCGACCCTGGACAAGGTGGTGTAAAGTTTGATAATACGGCTCTGGGTTCTGCTACAGAGATGCGTATTGATGACCAGGATGATAATGGTACGGACATTCAAGACTTCCTGCGAACCATTGATGATTCAACATCAACAATTAAGGGTCATGTAAGACTTTCAAATAGATTAAATGCTGATGACTTTACGATCTTCACAATTAATGGAGCTAGTACAGAGGCTACAGGATACTTCAAAATTCCCGTCACTAGATTGTCTGGTGCAACAGGATTTACGAATGGTGAAGATGTAATTGTAACTTTTGCTAGAACTGGTGATGTTGGTGATAAGGGGCAGAAGGGTGCAACTGGTGCTCAAGGTCCTCAGGGTGACAAAGGACAAAAGGGTGTCACTGGAGCTCAAGGTCCAACTGGTCCAACTGGTCCTCAGGGAACCAAGGGTCAAAAGGGTGCTCAAGGAGCCACTGGTCCAACAGGCCCAACAGGTCCAACAGGTCCAACTGGTCCTCAAGGCGATAAAGGACAAAAAGGTGTAACTGGAGCTCAAGGTCCTCAAGGAATCAAGGGACAGAAGGGTGCAACTGGTGCTCAAGGTCCTCAGGGTGACAAAGGACAAAAGGGTGTTACTGGTCCAACAGGCCCTCAGGGTCCAACAGGTCCAACTGGTCCAACAGGTCCAACTGGTCCCCAAGGAATTAAAGGACAAAAAGGTGTCACTGGACCTCAAGGTGCTCAAGGAGACAAAGGTCAAAAGGGTGTTACTGGTCCACAAGGTCCAACTGGTCCAACTGGTCCAACTGGTCCTCAAGGTGACAAGGGTCAAAAGGGTGCAACTGGAGCCCAGGGTCCTCAAGGAACCAAGGGTCAAAAGGGTGCAACTGGCGCTCAAGGTCCTCAGGGTGCTACTGGTCCAACAGGACCAACAGGTCCAACAGGTCCTCAGGGTGCTCAAGGAACCAAGGGACAGAAGGGTGCAACTGGTCCACAAGGTCCAACAGGCCCACAAGGACCTCAAGGTGCTCAAGGAATCAAGGGTCAAAAGGGTGCAACTGGTGCTCAAGGACCTCAAGGCGCTCAAGGAACCAAGGGACAAAAGGGTGCTCAAGGAGCTACTGGTCCAACTGGTCCTCAAGGTGCTCAAGGTCCACAAGGAACCAAGGGCCAGAAAGGTGTAACTGGTCCAACAGGCCCAACAGGTCCACAAGGTCCTCAAGGTGCTACTGGTCCTACAGGTCCACAAGGAACCAAAGGTCAAAAGGGTGCTCAAGGAGCTACTGGTCCAACAGGTCCAACAGGTCCAACAGGTCCTCAAGGTGCCACTGGTCCTCAAGGAACCAAGGGTCAAAAGGGTGCTCAAGGTGCTCAAGGTCCTCAAGGAACCAAGGGTCAAAAGGGTGCTCAAGGAGCCACTGGTCCAACAGGTCCAACAGGTCCAACAGGTCCACAAGGTCCTCAGGGTGCTCAAGGAACCAAGGGTCAAAAGGGTGCTCAAGGAGCTCAGGGTCCTCAAGGTGCTCAAGGTCCTCAAGGTGCTACTGGTCCAACTGGTCCAACTGGTCCTCAGGGAACCAAGGGCCAAAAGGGTGCTCAAGGTGCTACTGGTCCAACAGGTCCAACAGGTCCACAAGGTCCTCAGGGTGCTCAAGGTGCTACTGGTCCAACTGGTCCTCAGGGTGCTAAAGGACAGAAGGGTGAACTTGGTCCCGTAGCTGGATCTGACAGTCAAATCATCTATAACAATGGAGGAGTTTCTGGTGGTGATGCTGGACTGACATGGGATGATACAAATAAAACTCTCACTTTGACTGATGCTTTCTACTCCAATGATCAACAACTCAACACAAGTAGAACATTCTCTGGAAGTTTGAACGGTGGTGTATTTGGACCTTACACGATTGCGTCTGGTATAACCCTCACAATTAGCTCTGGTGGAACTTTTACGATTATATGATATAATTACATCAAATATCTTCTAAAATATGAAATCAGAATGGGCTATCTGGACAGATGTATTCTCTCCAGAAGAATGTGATAGTATTCTTAGGAGGTCTATTGGTTTGCCTGAAATTCAGGCAAATCAAGGTCTTAATGGTGAAAATGCAGATCGAAGCTATCGCAGAAGTAAGATCAAATGGATGCACGAGGATATATACCGCGATGTATTTGACAAGATGTGGAATTTGACCAATAGAGTTAATCGTGACTTTTTTGGATTTCACATCGATAATCTTGAGTTTATGCAGTTAGGTGAGTATCATGAAAGTGATAGGGGAGAATATAAGAGACACCATGATGTGTTCTGGTTGAATGGGACAGAGAAACATCGTAAGTTGTCTGTGGTGTTACAACTTACGGACCCAAAGACATACGAGGGTGGTAGATTAACTCTGGATGTTCAAACTCAAAAACCAGACGATTATTTTAATCAAGGAACGGTAATTTGGTTTCCGTCGTTTATTGAACACTGGGTAACTCCAGTTACAAAAGGTGTTCGCAATAGTGTTGTTTGTTGGTTTGAGGGCCCTGATTGGAGATGAGACAAAATATTATTGTTATTGATGATTTTTATAATAATGTAGATGGTGTTAGAGAGTTTGCTTTATCTCAGGAGTTTAATGTAACTGGTAACTATCCTGGTGCAAGAACTGCAAACTTCATCAACGAAAGTACAAAGGAAACTATTCAATCACTGTTACCAGAAAAGGTTATCAACTGGCTAGATGGCCCAGAAGGATACACTGGAGCCTTTCAACTCACAACAGGGTCTAACAGTAGTTGGATACATAATGATGCATACAACAACTGGGCTGGAGTTCTTTATCTCACACCAGATGCTCCTGTATCTGGAGGAACTGGATTTTTTAAATCATTGATTGATGGATCTTTGACTGGTACATCTCATGATCTTCCTGATGGTGTCTGGACAGACATGAGTAAATGGGAGAAAGTTGCAGAAGTTGGAAACATTTACAATCGACTTGTATTGTTCCGTGCAGATCAGTGGCACACATCTTTAGATTATTTTGGTGTTGGTCCTGAAAGTGGTCGTTTAACTCAAGTATTCTTTATTCAAACACAAGTATGAAAACATTTGTTATTAGTCTCCAAAGACGACCTGATAGAAAAGAGTTGTTCAATAAGAACAACAGTAGTCTAAATTATGAACCATTTGATGCCATTGACGGTAGAGGGATTGATCACCAATGGCTCTTGAATAATGGATTTGACACTGACAAAAACTGGATCGATCCAATTAACAATACACACATCACTCATGGTGAAGTTGGATGTTATCTTTCTCATTATTATTTGTGGGCCAAATGCATCGCACTGAATGAACCTATCATTATCCTTGAGGATGATGCCATTCTTACTGATAGATTTTCTATTCAGGAAGTAGAAAAGAAATTTGATGCAGGATACAATCTAATGTATCTTGGATATAATGAGATGGGAGAATATGAGAGTATAGATGATACTTTTGTGAGACCAGATTACCCATACTGGACTGTTGGATATGCTCTTACTCCTACAGCCGCACAGATTCTCATTCAAAACAGAAGAGAAATAATTCCAGTGGATGAATATCTTCCATTGAGAATGAAAGATCTAAATGCAATCGCGTATAAGGAGAATGTTGTAAATCCATGTAGTAGATCAATCACAGGAACTGATGTAGATCCATTAGACAGATATTCATATTTCTTAGACTTTAAAACTCATGCCATCACTGTCGGTAGTGATGATAGAAAGTGTAGAAAATTACATCACTCTTCTAATCAATATGGATTTGAATTTCTAAACATTGGTGACGGTGTTCAATGGAAAGGAACAGACATGTCTGGACCAGGTGGAGGTCAAAAGGTTAATCTGTTGAAAAACTATGTCAACACATTGCCAGATAGTGATGTTGTTTTGTTTGCTGATGGGTATGATACATTCACGACCCGTGAGATTGAAGAGATTGAACGAAGATATCTAGAGTTTCAGTGTAAAGTATTATTTGCTGCGGAAGAATGGTGTTGGCCTGATGAACAACTATCGGAGCAATTCCCCCAAAGTGAAACCCCATACAGATATTTGAACAGTGGCTTATTCATTGGCCGTGTAGACGAACTCAAGAAAATCTTCGCAGAAACAATTCAAGATCATGAAGATGATCAACTCTATTATCAAAAAAGATTTTTGAGTGGTGAGTTTGATATTAAATTGGATTATGAAGGATACATTTTCCAATGTTATGATCCTGTAGTTTGTAATGATAATGCTGGATCAACGAGTAGTAACTCAGTTGATTCTATGTACAATCCAATAACAAAATGTTTTGGATGCATGTATCATGGCAATGGTGGTGATGAAGCAAAACAACACTTCGTTTCACTGTATAATTCTTTCTATGGATCAACTACCTTCTATGTTCCCACACATAACTATGAGATCTTAGACAAAGATATGTTGGTTGTTGATTACATGACACCAACAATGTGTGATGATCTCATTGATATTGCCGATGAACATGGTGGCTGGGGCAGTTTGTCTTATGATAAGTTCCCTGCACAAGAAATTAGATTGAAAGAGTTGAAACTATGGGAGGAAATGGAGAAACATTGGGAGAAATACCTCTATCCCATTATTGAAAAGTATTGGTGGCCAATGGAGATGTATGGTATGCGTGATGCCTTTGTGATGAGGTATGCAATGGATACTCAACGCAAACTTAATCTACACACCGATGCATCACTTGTGACTGGTTCCGTAAAACTTAACGATGATTATGAAGGTGCGGATCTAGTCTTCCCCAGACAAGGTATCTCTAATAAGGACATACCTGTTGGTAAATGTATTCTCTTCCCAGGTGCAGTCACTCATGGGCATGAGTGTACAGAATTAAAATCTGGAGTTAAGTATAGCCTTACTATGTGGTCATCACGTTATTCTGGTGATGTTTTATGATTAAGAACGATAAGTTCGTTTATATTCATGTCCCTAGAACTGGAGGCACTACAGTAGAAGATCTCTTTGAAAAAAGACACGGACTAGTTTATAGTCAACAACATGATACTGTTCGTGATCTTGAACCAGAAGATTATGGAAAGTTTGTCTTTGGATTTGTTCGTAATCCATATTCCCAAGAGTATTCAAACTGGACACTTCATTGTGTGAACACTGATTGGCCTCCCTTAACTTTTGAAGAGTGGGTGCGATTGAGATTTGACAATGCAATCGAAGAACTCAAAGAAAAATATGTTCATGGAACAGAACAAAGACAAAAATATGTGTTAGATTGTTTAGAGTATGGAACTAAGTTTTGTATTCGCGGACAAAGAGATTTCTTCCAAAAAGGTGATGTAATCCTTGCATCTAAAATCTACAGATTTGAAGAACTTGAACAAAGTTGGAATGAGATTAGTGATCGTATCGGTCTAGATATGAGATTTAAAACTTATCCAGCTAATAAAACTTATAAATCACACTACAATAATTACACTCATGACACAATTACAAGAGTTAGATGTAGAGACATACAAACCTTCAATTATTCCTTCGATGACTAAAACATTTCTTGAGATCGGCACATGCGACTTTGATACTCTTCTTCCATTGTGTGCCAATGGTTGGAGGGGATACTTTGTTGAACCAATTTATGAATATGCAAAGAGTGTAGCTGACGAGTGTGAGAAAAACGACTATCCCGCTACGGTTGCGTGTTGTGCCATCAGTTCTTATGATGGTGAATTGGAGATGTACGTTTCCAATGATGAAGGTGGTCCATCTGGATGGTCCAAAGGTATAAGTCATGCAGTAAATCAAAAGGGTGAAAAATTATTAGAGTATGAGGATAATAGATTCTTGCTCAAGGAGATTAAAAAAGTTCCTTGTTACACTTTAGATACTTTTCTTAATGATAATGCCATTGATAATCTGGACTATCTAAAGATTGATGTGGAGGGGCATGAAACTGACATCATTGAGGCTTATTCTTGGAGGGTGAAACCAACTGTAATCAAACTAGAACATCTTCATATTGATGACATTAACATGAAGAGAATTTTAGAAGAACAGGGATATATTGTATATGTTGAACAGAATGACATATATGCTGTGCGATGAGAGTAGCTTTATTATTTTTTGGTCAACCAAGATACCTTGATGATGAACGTCCATACTTACAGTATAAGAAGTGGATTCTGGATCGATATGATACTGATGTCTATGTTCATACTTGGTTTGATGAGACCTCACAGAGTTATGATGTTTCTTCTTGGTCAAAGATAGAAAGTTGCCCTGTCTTATCAAACTCTATCGATATTATAAACTCTCTTTATTCTCCCAAGGTTCTTGTTCATGAGCCACCACAAACGTTTCAGTTTGATGAACGTGTGAGTGATTACATAGACAAAAAGTTTACTGGTAAAACTGATAGATGGACAATAAAGAATTATAGTAATCTATTGTCACAACTGAAGAGTATTCAATCTGTGGGTAGATTGTATCAAGATACTCATGACATGATTGTCTTATCCAGATTTGATTGCATCATCGATGTTTTTCCGTCTAACCTGTCAAATCTTGACAAAGATAAACTTTATGTTTCTAACATTCATAATCACTTTCCAGACATAATCAATTGTTTCAGTTCGAAACATCTTGATTGGATTAGAAATGTATATGATGATACGTTTCTTGTATACAAAAATGTAATGGAACCCTCTCCAGAGGCGTTCAAAGCCATGTCATTTCTGTCTAGATTTAACTCAGGTGATATTTGTTCTATCCCAATGTCTTCTTGGCCAATTCGAAGGTAAATTTATGATTATCATCGACAACTATCTCAGTGGTGAACTGTTAAACAAAATTAGAAACGATGACTTGTGGGAGGATAATTTACCTTCAAAGTGGTTGGATAGTTATTCAAAACCAGTAGATGTTTATTCTCTGTTGGCCAATAAAATTTGGTACGAAACAGTTAATCTTAATACTTCTTTTGCTGGTTATGAGTATTGGACACAAGTAGTCAACAATCGTGATGTGCCTTGGCATCAAGATAAAGATGAACATCATTATGGACTAACCAGGGAGGTTAAAACACCTTTTACTGGATCAATTTACTATGCACATTCACATCCAGTAGAGGGTGGTTTTTTAGAGATTGAAAGGGGAAATGACGAACTAGAGAGAATACAACCAGTGCCGAATAGACTTGTCATATTCGATAGCTATTCATTCCACAGAGTTGCTCCAACCACTAAAGGCACCAGGAGATCTTTACTTGTGAACATTTGGTTACAAAAACCCATGGAAGAAAACTTCATGTGACGGTTTCCCGACTGTCACAAGCCCCTTGACAAAGACATCCCACCTAGATATATTAGTTAAGTCGTTCAGTTCCTGACCCATGACCAGTTTGATGCAGAAACGTCGTTACCGTGTTGTTCTGGAGCTTGACATTCTGGATGATAGTCATCCAGAGGATTTCAACTGGGAGAACATGCTTGACATTCAAGGTGAAGAGAGTGTGCAGTTAATGACAGTTGAGGAACTGGACGAGATCGATTGGTAAGCCATTTACCGCGAAGTAAATAGGCTTACATATACTGCACGAAAACAAATGAACCTCACTCTTCAAGAGATTGACGCACTAATTACTGCGTTGCAACTCATGAACATTCGAGACCAAAATCGTCAAGAAGAATTTCTTGGTGTAGAATACGCGGAGATCATTAAAAAATTGGAGAACCATCGTTTCAATATGACTTCGTTCTAATGAAACTTCTCTTTGTTATTTCTGGTGTTTGGTTTCTTCATTGGTTATGTCTGTTGCCCTCTCGTTTAGTGGCTATCGTCACCGCAAACGCCTTGTCCGCTCAGCCGTGGACTGGTATGTATCAAACTTCCTTGGCAAGTATCAACTAGAGATTGATATTGAAGACCGAGGATTGAACCGTGAAAGTCTCTACGGAGCCTGCACGGTTCTTGATAGGAACTCCCGACCCAGGGAGTTTCTTATTGAGATGAATAACACTCTGGACGATATGGCTTACTTGTCCACATTGTTCCATGAGTTGATTCATGTCAAACAACGTGTGTTGGGTCAATTCAAAACCAAATATGAGAAAGATTATTGGTTTGGGAAACTGATTGACCCCGACACAGAATACAAAAACCTCCCGTGGGAGGTAGAGGCTCACCAGATGGAGGAATCCATAACGGATCTTTATCTATCGGACCTTGCCACTGACCCCTGACTGGGGTATATTACTTTCATCGATCAAACGCGATCGACACGGAATCTTCCCCAAATATACTGGGGAGGTGAACAAAAACCCTTACTTTATTTTTTGACATGTCATTTTTGTTTCCTCTCAAGAACGCCCCTCAAGTGGTGGTTCTGAAACATCTGGTACAAGACTTCAGGAACTTCATTGCACCTGAAGAGTTCCAACGTCCTATTGCGTGGGATAATAAAAACCGCAAAGCTTTCTTTCAATCCATTTTGATGGATCGAGTAGAAGGATCTTATGTTGTTGTAGACATCAGTAAGTGTTACAGTAAGATTCAACGTCGTCCTGAGAGTGATCCCAAGGCCTATGGTCTTTTCCGAGAACTGAATAAGAAAGGAAAGGAGTTCATTATTCTTGATGGAAACAACCGATTGAGTTTCCTTCTCTCTCTGTTGGGTAATGAGTACAGCATTCCTCCTGGTACTTATCAGTACGTTGAAGATCGTGATGAAGGTCTGATCTCTTCCTTTACGGTGAAGGGTCGTAATACTACTTTCAACGATCTTCCTGTCCGAGTTCAACGAGCAATCGAAGAACGTTCCTGCATTGTCAGCCGTTATACCCAGATTGGTTATTTGGGTATGTCTGATGTGTTCGGTAACGTGAACAGTGGTGTTGCCCCTAATGCACAAGAGCTGCGCAACGCTTACTGCACCGACTGGTCGGAGTATGTTCGTGAGATCCGTTATGAGATTGCTCCTCTTCTCTCCCGTATCTTCAAGGACTTCAATCACCGACTGAAAGGTGATGAGTGGGTTGCTGATTGTCTTGATCTGGTCCTGAATGCCATGGGTTGGGATGATGAGAAACAGGAGGATGTGTTCCGTTCTGTTACTCAAACGAGTAAGAACAAACTCTATCGAAGTGACTTCCTTGAAGAGGAAGACGCTGCTCATATCAAACAAACCTTCATTCAGGTGATGGATTTGGTTGATAAGATGATTGACCAAGACACTATCTCATCTCAGGAGATTCGTCAGTCTTCTATTCAGAACCTGTTCTGTCTGGTTTATGATGGTTTGGACTCCTATGATCAGGTTGTCATGGCCATGAAACTTCACCAGGATTGCTACACTGACAAGAAGTGCATCACTGTTACGGAGAACGGTGAAGAGAAAACCTTTAGAACTTGTTGCGATGGATTGTCTAAGGAGAATGTGTCTTTCCGACATGAGATTCTAGACAAGATCTTCCAACAAGTCTGCACCGAAGTCCAAGTGTGACAATCGGATGACCTTCACAGGGCCCTCGCCACGGGGGCCCTTTTGTCGTATTATGGCCACATCGATGAGGTTCCAATGCAACTCCGCCCTTACCAAGATCGCATCGTCACCGCAATGCGGATGCATCACAAGGGTCAGTTGATTGTCCCTACTGGTGGTGGTAAAACTCTGTGCATGATCACAGACGCAATGCGGGAACTTGATAACTTCCCCGCAAACTACACTATTGTTGTTGTTGCACCCCGTATTCTTCTTGCAGAACAACTCTCCAG
>Ga0208645_1003846_pt1 | contig 10928 bp, 12 predicted proteins | sample VirMetDEL_Sep_01_FD_184519 | JGI IMG/M metagenome (GOLD analysis project Ga0208645, IMG submission 184519) | Aqueous microbial communities from the Delaware River and Bay under freshwater to marine salinity gradient to study organic matter... | ecosystem: Environmental > Aquatic > Marine >...
CAAAAGAGAAGATAGTTAGAAAACCATCTGAGACTACTGAAGCAGGTGGTTTAGAAAGAATTGCAAAAGAGTTAGAAGATATGCAAGAGATTGGAAAAGACTATAAGGACACAAGTGTATCTGATTTTCTATCTGATTATTTTGGTATGCCAAAAAAATCTAAAACACCTGTTACAGATAAAATGCAAAAAATGTTAGGTGATGTAAAACTATATGGTGATGAAACTTTTGAAGAACTAGAAATTATAAAAAACACAGGAGAACACCCTAGAGATAAAAAAGCTTATGGTGGAAGAATTAAAAATAATGATGGTGGATTAAATTCATTAAAAGAAGTTTATAATAATGTTGGAGACTTTGTAAGTAAATATTCTGGACTAGATTCATTAATTAAACTAGTTGAATATTTAGATACGGTTGGAACACCAGAATACACAGCAGATCCATTTAATACAAAACCTTTAAAGAGACCTATGAGAGCTCCAAAGTTACCAGAAAAAAAATCAGAAGGTTTAGATTACTTACAGGGATTTTAAATGGAACTTGGTAAAAGAAAAATGGCTATGAGTTTTCGTCTCAAGCCAAACTCATTAACACGAAATTTTTTTCTAGACACTAAAAGAACTTTAGATCAAGAACCATTTGCTAATGAAGTAGATACAAGAATGGGATTTGGAAAAGGAACTGATCCAAGACAAATACTTTCTACTAAAGCAAACAAACTTGGTGTTGATACATATAAACAGATTGCATCTGAATACGATAAAGTTATTGAACAAGGTTTTGCAAATAAAAGTTTTAAAGATGTTCCTACCTTTAGAGAATGGATAAAAGATTTTTCTTTAGATAATTATGGAAGAGAATTTAACGATTCACTTATTAAAAAAATAAGCCCGTATTTAAAAATTTCATCACAACAAGCTAGAATTGATTTATTTAGACAACTAGTTAATGAAGCTAACCAAGGATTAAAATTTGTACAAAGAGTTGATTTAAAAGAACAAGCTGGACTTTCTCGTAGTCAAGCAACTAGTGAAAAAGCTTGGAACATTCCTGATTTAGATACAGCTAAAGATAAACATATCAAAGCTTTTAACTTTTTAACATCTGACCCTAATAGACCTGTAGAAGAATTATTTGATTTTACACAAAAGGTTGCACAAGCCACTGGAACATCTAAAGGCGAAGCTAGTGCCACATTGAATGCTTTACCTGAATATAAAAATTTTAAACCAATTGCAGATAGATTAAATGTAGTTGCTTCTAAAGCCGCTTTAGTCAATAAAGGAAAAACTTTAGCTGATGTTGAAGATATGCTTTACAATATTGGTCAAGGAGGTTCTTTTAGAACTAGTGTAACAAATACTCCAGAAAATTTTATTATAAATTCTGTAACTAGACATATTGATCAAGGTGGAAATAAAATTAAATGGGTTAAAAAACCAGGAGATGTAACTAATACAGGTGAATTAATTACAGATCGAAATGCTGTATTTAATTACAAAGGTAAAAATTATTCTTATGATGATTTATTAACAAAGGGTAGAGATATTCCTGAGTTTAAAGAAGTCTATAAATCTTTTGATCAATTAAATGATCTATACACTAAAGAAGTAATACATCCCGTAACAAAACAAAAAGTTATTTTTGGAGACTTAATGAAGGAAGCTTATACACAAGGAGCTAACTATTCTTCTGCTAAATCACCATATGACATAGATCATTTTAAATCTGTAAAAGATGAGCCGTTTACAAATTTAAGAGTTATTCCAAAAAGAATAAATGTTTCCGCTGGTCAATTAGGTGAAAGAGCTAAACAACAAGCAACAGGAGTTACAAAAACAAAACAATATACCCCAGAGTTTGTTGAATTTGGAAAAGAAAAAATGGGTTATAATTTTAGTAAAAATCCAGAACAATTATTTAAAGATGAATTAAAATTAGCTGAAGATATTTTAGTAAAAGGAAGAGAACTAAGAACTCCAACTACCATTGCTAAAGAAAGATACAAGGTTTTAAGCACTGATGCATTAGGAGCTATTGGTTGTCCTAATTCCTTTATGTCTGGTGGACGAGTTAAATTTAGCACAGGTGATTCTTGTGTTCGAAAAGGATTACAAGCAATTGAATCAGGTAAATTAGACAAAGCACAATTAAATGCTTATGAAAATATTTTACAAAAATCAGGAAAATTAACTGATGAAGCAACACAATTATTTAAAGCAGCAAAGAAAGCTGGATCAGCAACAGGAAAATTATTTGAAGGATTAATTAGTGTAGGTACTGGTATAACAGGTGCTTTCGGTGGAGTTGGTTTAGAAGTAGGAATGGGTTACGATCAATTAGCTAGAGGAGATATAAGAGGTTTCTTTAGAGATTCTATTTTTGGAATAGTACCTGGAACATTTAAATCAAGAAGAGAAGAGTTATTAGATATCACTCAATCTGAAGAGGAAAGAGTAGGCTTAACTAATTTATTTGATTATCAAGATAAATATAATCAAGCTGTTGAATTAGAAAATAGAATTTATGCTAAAGAGAATGATCCATTAGAAGGTTTGATTGAAGGAGCAGAACCTTTTGATGTTTTAGCTGCACAAAAAGAATTAGCACAAATAGATTCTGAGTTAGCAGAAATGTATCCTAAAGTACAAAACGAACAAGTTCAAAATTTAGTTGATACTGTTTCTGATAGATTAACTTTAGAAAAAACTAAAAAGTTTGATGGTCTTTATGGAACAGTAATGGGTAGAGGTTCTTTAGAAAGAGACTTGCCAAATATTTTAGCAGAAGAAAAACAAAAAGCATATCAAGAAGATCCAGAAACTATTTATCAAAAACAACAACAAGCTCCTGGTATGGCTCCTGTTATAATTGATCCTGATACTCTTGATTTAAATTTTTCTAGAGGAATGTTTGCTAACGGTAGTCATTCTAATCCAGAGATACAAAAAATATTAGATTTGATTCCTCAACTAATGATAGCTGACTTTGTTCCTATTTCTGAAAAAGTAGAATTAAAAAGATTGTTTGATCAATTCAATGATAGATATATGAGAAAAGCAGAAGGAGGAAGAATAGGTTTTAACAAAGGTGGTTTTGATCCAACTAAAAGAAGTTTTTTAAAACTTATAACTGCATTAGCAGCATTACCTGTAGTTGGTAAATATATTAAACTAGCTAAACCTGTAACAAAAGTTATTCCTAAAATAGATATTGTTCAAACTCCTGGAATGCCAACTTTTTATTCTAAAATGGTTAATGATGCTTTGAATTATGGAGTGGATAAAACAAAAGAATTAGGAACTCTTGAAAGAGAGGTTGTTAAACAACATAAGTTTGGTGAATATGATGTAACTGTTTCTCATCAATTAGATACAGGAGATGTAAATGTTCAAGTTAACGGACCAGGAACTTTATTTGGTGAACCTGTACAGATGAACTATCGAGCTCCTAAAAAAACAGAAACAGGTGAAACAATACCAGCTGATTTTAAAACTAATGAGGCTGCTGTAAGAGGATCTAGAACTGGACCTGATGATTATGAAATTACTGCTGAAGATGATTTTATAGTTGAAGATACAAACAAACTAGGAAGCAATTTAACAAAACTTGAGGAAGCTGTAACAGGTAAAGACGTACCAAAAAGAAAAAAGATTGTTAGAGAAGATAGGCAAAAATATTATGAATCTCAACAAGGTCAAGAACAAGTCTTAGAAGAGAAATATGGGTATTTTGACGATACACAACCAGAAGATCTTATAGATGAATAAAAAGCTTACTACTACGGTACCACCTAAAAGTGGACCACAGCCTCGAGGCTTGAAAATTAAGTATAATACTGTTAAAACAATCACTGCGGAGAAAATAAATGGCGGAAATAGACAAATCATTACCAAACACATTAGAAAATCCATCTAATGAACAAGAGATAGAACAAGTTATTCAAGAAACTGAAATTTTGCCTTCAGGTGAAACAGAAATTTTAGAAAATGAAGATGGAAGCGTAGACATTAATTTTGATCCCTCAACTCAAGTTAATACTGTAACAGATCATAATGCAAATTTAGCTGATTTTGTTGAAGAAGATATTTTAAATAGATTAGGTTCAGAACTTTATCAAAATTATCAAGAATATAAAACTTCTAGAAAAGATTGGGAAAGAACTTACAGAGAAGGTTTAGATCTTTTAGGATTTAAATATGACAATCGAACAGAACCTTTTCAAGGTGCATCAGGTGCAACACATCCTGTGTTAGCAGAAGCTGTAACTCAATTTCAATCTTTAGCGTACAAAGAATTATTACCAGCTGATGGTCCAGTAAGAACTCAGATATTAGGATCAGCAACTCCTGATAAAGTTCAACAAGCAGGTCGTGTAAAAGATTTTATGAACTATCAACTTATGGATCAGATGAAAGAATATGAACCAGATTTTGATCAAATGTTATTTTATTTACCTTTAGCAGGTTCATCATTTAAAAAAGTTTATTTTGATGCAGTTGAAAATAGAGCTGTATCAAAGTTTGTACCCGCAGATGATTTGATTGTTCCGTATTCAGCTACCTCATTAGATGATGCGGAGTCAATCATCCACGTGGTAAAAATTTCTGAAAATGAATTACGTAAACAACAAGTTGCTGGTTTTTATAGAGACATAGATTTAAAACCTTCAAACGTAAACGAAACAGAAGTTCAACAAAAAGAACGTGAGTTAGAAGGTCTATCAAAAGGAAGAGAAGAAGATGTATTTAACTTATTAGAGTTTCATACCAATATAGATTTGGAAGGATTTGAAGATGTAGGGCCCGATGGTGAGAAAACAGGAATCAAACTTCCTTACATTATAACACTAGAAGAACATTCTAGAGAAATATTATCTATTAGAAGAAACTATGAAATGAATGATCCTAGAAAAAATAAAATTCAATATTTTGTTCATTTCAAATTTTTACCAGGACTTGGTTTTTATGGTTTTGGTTTAATTCATATGATTGGTGGATTATCAAGAACAGCAACTACAGCATTAAGACAATTAATTGATGCTGGAACATTATCAAATTTACCTGCTGGATTTAAACAGCGTGGAATAAGAATTAGAGACGATGCACAGTCTATACAACCTGGAGAATTTAGAGATGTTGATGCACCAGGGGGTAATATACGTGATGCATTTATGATGTTACCTTTTAAGGAACCATCACAAACTCTCTTAGCACTTATGGGCGTCGTAGTACAAGCTGGTCAGCGTTTCGCATCTATAGCTGACCTACAAGTAGGTGAGGGTAATCAACAAGCCGCAGTGGGTACGACAGTTGCGTTGCTTGAAAGAGGATCAAGGACTATGTCTGCGATCCACAAAAGAATTTATGCAGCATTAAAACAAGAATTTAAATTACTTGCTAGAGTATTTAAATTATATCTACCAGCTGAATATCCATATGATGTAGTTGGAGGACAGCGTTTAATCAAACAAGCTGACTTCGATGATCGGGTAGATATATTGCCAGTTGCAGATCCAAATATATTTTCTCAGACACAGCGTATTTCCCTTGCGCAAACGGAACTGCAATTGGCAGTGTCAAATCCAGGAATGCATAATATGTATCAAGCATACAGACATATGTATGAAGCGTTAGGTGTAAAAGATATTGATCAAATTTTAATTAGACCACAACAACCAGCACCAAAAGATCCTGCATTAGAACATATTGATGCATTAGCAGGAAAAGCCTTCCAAGCATTTCCTGGTCAAGACCATAGAGCTCACATCACAGCACATTTAAATTTTATGGCAACTAATATGGCTAGAAATGCTCCAATGGTTATGGCTGCATTAGAAAAAAATATTTTTGAACACATTTCAATAATGTCTCAAGAACAAGTTGAAGTAGAATTTAGAAATGAATTACAACAACTTTCTTCAATTCAACAAAATCCACAAGCTATGATGGATCCTAACATTCAAATGCAAGTAAAAATGTTATCTGAAAAGATAGAAGCAAGAAAAGCACAATTGATTGCTGAGATGATGGAAGAATTTATGAACGAAGAGAAGAAAATAACTTCACAATTTGATAATGATCCTATTGCTAAACTAAGATCTAGAGAATTAGACTTACAAGCACAAGAAAATGTTAGAAAACGTAAGGCAGATGAAGATAGAATGAACCTAGATCGTATGAAAGCGATGATGAATCAATCTACACAACAACAAAAACTAGATCAAAACGAAGAATTAGCTCAATTAAGAGCGGATACGTCACTAGAAAAGACAGTTTTAGCGGCGCAACTTAGACCAAAAGGAAAATAATGAGAAAAAAAATGACAAAAGCCGATAAAAAGGTTAAAAAAGTAATGAAAGAGTTCAAAAAAGGTGAACTCAACATTGGTAAAAGCTCTAAAAAAGTGAAAAGTCGTAAACAAGCTATTGCGATTGCACTTTCTCAAGCTGGTAAAAGCAAAAAAAGAGGCTAATATGAAAAAAAAGAAAAATAAAAAATCTAATATGTATTCTTGTGAACATATCAAAGAAGTTGAGATGACAAAACCAAATGAATCTCAAAAAGATATGGTTAAAGGTCAAGGAAAAGTATTAGCAGAGAAAAAAAGATCAGCAACTTGGTACTAGTTTATGATTCCTTGGGGTTTATTAGGTCAAGGTTTAAAATCTGGACTAGAAATATACAAGAATAAAAAAGCAGCTGACGTTGCAATGTCAGAAGCTAAACTTCTTCACATTGAAAAAATGAAACGTGGAGAAATTGAGTTTAGTGGCAAGATTGCAGAGAATCAAAAATCAGATTGGAAGGACGAATTTGTACTTTTGACAATTTCTTCACCTCTGTTTTTGTTAGCATATTCTGTTTTTGCAGAAGATGAAAAGATGCAAGAAAAGATTGACTTGTATTTTCAAAAATTACAAGAGATGCCTTGGTGGATAGTCGGCCTTTGGGTAACAGTGGTTACAGCCATATATGGACTTAAGGCTACTGATGTGATAAATATGAATAAAAAATAGGTAGAATAAAATGCGAAGATATTTTAGTAATGGGTCAAATGTTATTGGACCAAAAGACATAGATAAAAACGGTCAAATTGAAAGTTGGGAAAAAGCTAGAGCCAAAGGAATGGCTAAAGGTATGGGGAAAGAATATGTAGATAGAGCTGAAGCAAAAAAAGGCGGATCTATGTATCACAAAACTAAATCTGGAAAAATGGCACGAAAAGGCCTTTGGTACAACATTCAACAAAAAAGAAAACGTGGTGCTAAGATGAGAAAACCTGGAAGTAAAGGTGCACCTACTGCAGCTGCGTTTAAAAAATCACAAAGTAAGTAATGAGAAGATATTTCCAAAAAGGATCACCTAAAATTTTTGATCAATTGGAAAGAAATGTTCCTTATCCAAAAGGACATTCAACTCAAAGAACAGGATTCAGATCAGGAAGTAAATCTCCTGCGTGGCAAAGAAAAGAAGGTAAATCTGCATCAGGTGGATTAAATAGAAAAGGAATTGCATCTTACAGAAGAGCAAATCCTGGTTCTAAATTATCTATGGCTGTAACCACAAAACCTTCAAAACTAAAGAAAGGTAGCAAAGCTGCAAATAGAAGAAAATCTTTCTGCGCGCGTATGAGCGGAATGAAAAAAAGATTAACTTCTGCAAAGACAGCTAGAGATCCAAACTCAAGAATTAATAAATCCTTGAGAAAATGGAATTGCTAAAATAAATGGAAGACTTAGAATTAATAACTAAGATACAAAGACAACTAAGACAATTATATCAAAATATTGGTGACTCTATGATAAGTGGAGGAGTTGACAATATGGAAAAATACAAGTATATGTTAGGTCAGGCACACGCCTACCAATATATTTCACAGGAAATCTCTAACCTGCTAAACAAGAAGGAGCAAAAAGATGAGCAAGGAACAGTTATCAACTTTGGAAAAGGAAATTCCAAAACATAAAAACGCACTAGAAGAAAAATATCAATCAACAGAGTCACACGTAAAAAGATTAGATCAAGACAACATTCAATCAATGGTGGATCAATTACCAAATCCATCTGGTTATAGAATGTTAGTTTTACCATTTACACCAAAAGAAAAAACAAAAGGTGGAATTATTTTTTCACAAGAATCATTAGACAAAGCAAGAATCGCAACTAACTGCGGTTACGTTTTAAAATTAGGACCTCTTTGTTATCACGACAAAGATAAATTCCCAACTGGTCCTTGGTGTAAAGAAAAAGATTGGGTTATCTTTGCCAGATACGCTGGTTCAAGATTACCAATAGAAGGCGGAGAAGTCCGTCTCTTAAACGACGATGAGGTTTTGGGTACTGTTAAAGATCCAGAATCTGTATTGCATTACATTTAACATAGGAGGAAACTATGCAAGAAGAAAATAAAAAAGACGTACCTATGGTTGACATCGATACTTCTGGTCCAGGAGCTGACATTGAGTTACCTGAAGAAAAACAAGAAGACGTTGTTGAAACCAAAGAAGACTCTAGTTCCTCGACTCCAGAACCTACTTCCGAGAAGGTAGAAGCGAGTGACGAGAAGCCAGAGGCTGAGAAAAAAGAACAGAAAGACGAATTACAAGATTATTCAAAAGACGTTCAAAGAAGAATAGCTAAGTTAACTAAAAAATGGAGAGAAGCACAAAGACAAGCTGATGAAGCTTTATCTTTTGCAAAAATCCAAAAAGAAGAAAAAGAAAAAATAGAAAAAAAATATTCTTCAGTTGAACAAGCTAGTGTTAAAGATCGAGAAGATCGAATTCAAGCTGCATTAGCTGCTGCTAAAGCTAAATTAACGACCGCAAGAGATAATACGGACATTAATGCTGAAGTAGAAGCACAACAAGAAATAGCTAAACTTGGATATGAAACAGCAAGGTTACAAGAATTAAAATCAGCTGCTGAAAGATTAGCACAACAAGAAAAACCTGCTAGTCCAGGAGATGTTAAGGTTCCTGAAAGACCTGCAATAAGAGATCCAAGAGCAGAAGAATGGGCTAACAAAAACAGTTGGTTTGGCAAAGAAAAAGCTATGACTTATACTGCTTTTGATATCCACGAAACGTTAGTAAATGAGGAAGGTTATGATCCTCAATCTGATGAATACTATGCTGAAATTGATAGAAGAATAAAACTTGAATTTCCGCAGAAATTTGATACAACTAATGTTAATTCGACCAAACCTACACAAACAGTAGCTTCAGCGAGGCGAAGTGTAAATAGTAATGGTCGCAAAACTGTGAGACTCACACCTTCTCAAGTTGCTATCGCTAAAAAATTAGGAGTGCCATTAGAAGAGTATGCGAAACAATTAAAAATCACGAAGGAGGTATAAGCATATGGAAAATGAAAAAATAAGAACTTCTCGTGCGAGTCAGGTAAGGTCAAAAGATACAAGACCACAAACTTGGACTCCACCATCATCTTTGGATGCACCACCTGCGCCAGACGGATTTAGGCACAGATGGATAAGAGCAGAGGTAGTCGGATTCGACGATACTAAGAATATGTCAGGTAAAATAAGATCTGGCTGGGAATTAGTTAGAGCGGATGAATACCCTGAAGAAAATTATCCATCAGTTAAAGACGGTAAATACGCGGGAGTCATCGGAGTTGGCGGCCTTTTGCTGGCAAGGATACCAGAAGAGATCGCAAAATCTAGAGAGGCGTTTTTTAAACAACAAACGCAAGCTCGAGATGAAGCAATTAACAACGATCTTATGAAGGAACAGCACTCAAGTATGCCGATCAATAGTGAGAGGCAGAGTCGTGTAACTTTTGGTGGTACGAAGAAATAATTTCTTTGCGACATCAACGTACGCGATACAATATAAGCTAAACTAAGGAGAAAAAAATATGGCTAATCAAGATAGTGCTTTCGGTCTAAGACCGATTGGCAAAGTTGGTCAGAATAAAGACAACCAAGGTTTAAGTGAATATGGTATTGCAGCAAACTCATCTGCGATTTACCAAAATGACCCAGTAGCTATGTTAGCTTCTGGATACATTGGTGTGAATTCGTCAAATGATGGCAATTTACTAGGTTCCTTGAACGGTGTATTTTATACTGATTCATCATCTTCGAAACCTACGTGGGCTAATCACTTAGAAGCATCTAACACTGCAACAGACATTGTTGGATTCGTAAGTGACGATCCTTATGAAAGGTTCGAAATACAAGCTAGTGGTACATTAAATATCGCTGACATTAACTTAAACGCAAACTTATCTTACACAGCTGGATCAAGTCCAAACTATGTATCTAAGTGCGAAGTTGTTACTGCAAGTGGTATGACTACTAACTTAAAACAAATCAGAGTTATCGGAGTTACAAAAGATGACAGCAACAATCAAAAAGCAAGTGCTACTCAGTACGCTGCCAATGTAAATGTTGTTGGAATGATTAACGAACATAACTTAAAAACAACAAGTGGAATATAAGGAGATAAACTATGGCTATTAGTCGAGGACAACTAGTTAAAGAACTAGAACCAGGTTTGAATGCTTTATTCGGCTTGGAATATAAAAGATACGAAAATCAGCACGCGCAAATTTTCGACAGCGAAAATTCAGACAGAGCTTTTGAAGAAGAAGTAATGTTATCTGGATTTGCAAATGCACAGACAAAACCAGAAGGTTCTGCTGTAACATTTGACAACGCTCAAGAAACTTTCACGAGCAGATATACGCACGAGACAATTGCTCTTGCATTCTCAATCACTGAAGAAGCGATTGAAGATAACTTGTATGACAGATTAGCTTCTAGATATACAAAAGCATTAGCAAGATCTATGGCAAACACTAAGCAAGTAAAAGCTGCGAATGTATTAAACAATGCATTTGACAACTCTTACGCTGGTGGTGATGGTAAGGCGCTTTTAGCGACTGACCACCCAACTA
>Ga0208645_1003847_pt1 | contig 10926 bp, 27 predicted proteins | sample VirMetDEL_Sep_01_FD_184519 | JGI IMG/M metagenome (GOLD analysis project Ga0208645, IMG submission 184519) | Aqueous microbial communities from the Delaware River and Bay under freshwater to marine salinity gradient to study organic matter... | ecosystem: Environmental > Aquatic > Marine >...
TGCAATGTGGAGGCGAGGAAGTCGCGATAGCTAAAGCTATTCCCATAATGTTACGCTAAAGCGCCGACATTTTACAAATTTAACCAACTCTTAACCTATGAAACTACTCACCCTCGAAGACTACGAAAAGGCCGGCAAATCTTTCTGGCCGAAATACTGGTACGTAGCAAAAGAACTCGGAGAGGATGCCAAAGCCGAGGACATTCTAAAAGTACTTGAGTCGATCGGCACTGTCGCACTTCGTCTTAAGATGGAAGAAAAAGAAAGTCCTTTTGGGTTTAATAAAAAGAAAGAGGACGAGGAGAATTCCAATGACTGACATAGATCAAACAAGGAAAACAAAACTCTCCGACTCTTTCGGTGGAACAATCGAGAAAAACATTCCCGAAGACGTTGAGTGGATCGACGAAGCTTTCTACATTAAGAAAACTCGGTTCGGCCTTTTCACCTCTATATTAAAAGAACCTCTTGGACAACATTTTATCACCGGAGCAACTTACGATGGTGTATTGACAATGTCCCGCTGGCATCTCAAGTGCCTTCAAGAGGGGACGTTTGATAATTACACTCGAGTTGTTAACTCTGGTGTTGTTGGTGGTAAACTCTAATTATGAACAAACTAACTAAAACAATCCCTGTCGGCGCATTAGCGCTAATCTTGGGGGCTATGCCATCTCCCGCCTTAGCCGATTACTACCAAAAAGGTGGATCAGAAACTACGACTTGTATTAAAAAAGTCTATCGCGAGGAGTATATTCCAGGTACAAGCAAATCTAACCCGGGGCGGGTTAGGTCCTGGTACGAACGTAAAAAAGTGCCCTGCGAGACAGTATCGAGCGCACCAAAGCGTGCGCGACGGACGCATCATCACCCGACGTGGATTGAACCCCATAGTGGCGGCAACGCTAAAAGCGCACCTCCGGTGGATGATAACTCATGCATCGAAGGAAGTATTATTGGTGGGATTGCAGGTGGGGCCGCTGGTGGTACGCTAGCGACCAAAAAGAACTGGATTTGGAGTATACCTCTGGGCGTAGTGAGTGGTGCCATGGTCGGGTGTCAGGTGGATGGGGGCTAAGCATCCGCAGGATGCATCCGCAGGATGCCACCTAAAGTAGTGGCCCAGGGGCCCTGGACCTGTGGCCCAATCTATTGTATATTAGTCTCATAGCAAACCACTCATACCGAGGTTTACCTCATGATCCCCACAAACCCTGAACTCATCGACACCATCGGCAACCACGAAAACATTACCGAGGTACGCTTGGATATTACTCGCAGTGCCGCATATCTTGTGTCCGAAGAGGGATACGAAATGGAGTTGCAGTGTGATAATGTCGTAGAACTCCATCAACTTGGGTCTTTGATTGCCCAGATGACCGAAGGTTTTAACGTCAAAGTATATTGGCGTGGCGCAGTTGATGATAGTATGATTGAGCACAACTGAGCGTCAAAAACGCGGCTCACATTGTGCGCTTTAGCGCCGGCCTTCCCACTCATAAGGAGATCTTATCAATGAAACTAAAGCCATCCGTCCCAACTCAAATGACAGAACAAGAGGTCGCCGACGCACTACGCGAGGACGATCCGTGGTTGGTTCGTTATCCGACTATGGAGAAATACCTCCAGGACCTTCTCAATGAGCTAGGTATGGATGGCGCAAACATTAACACTCTTTACGAGCTCTACGCTAACCGCATCGAACCGGAAGATGTTGTGAACATTTGGGGGATCTATGACGAAGAAGACTGATAATCCAAAAGATTACAACCAATATATTCTCCAAGCTCTGAACTCTTTGCGTAGTGAGTCAGATGTGTTAGTTCTTTATTGGGAAAATAGATTGGGTGTGCCGCATGGTACCGTGGCAAGTGATGGCGTAAAGATTAAAGATACCGAAAATAATTACATAACTCTGAACGAAATACTCGACGACATATATGCATGCAATAATCCGTAACTTTGAGGTATAGGCGCATTACGCTTCGGACCAAAGGGCTGCCTGTCAAAAAAGTTTGCGCGCGTGCGTACGGTTGGCGCACCCTGAGTCGACCGGGGGAGGGGCAAACGAGCCGGACCCCCCTCTGGCTACCGCCGGTGCGTTTGCGCGGGATCTTCCAAAAACCAGAAACGCCTAGGCTTGTGCCAATCGCTAAGCCGGTCCACTGGCCCTGTACGTGGGTGGCGTTAGGCCCTATATTAGTACTAACGAAATCAAATCACAGGAGACTCTCAATGATGGAAAACAACACCGTAATCAGCATCATCGCTAGCTGGGATGGAGACCAAGTCGAGGTACTCGAGATGAGCTTCGAGGAGCTTTCTGATTGGGTGGCCTATGGTCACGCTTATGAGGAGTACGATTCTCTTCTCGTTGATGGCGTCGAGGCCAGCGAGCTCGTCTGGTGGCTGGGTATCTTAGACTCATGAACGCCATAGAATACATCCAGCGCCTCGAGCAGATCATCAGCGACCTGCATTATGAACTCGAGATGACAGCGTATAGCGTTGAGGATTGCGACGCTGCTAGTAATATTGTCCGTACTGCTGATCGATTGTGGAATGAATTCTGCGCAACCAAGTCACAACACTATGAAACATCAACACAAAACTGAAATCAGGAAGTTTCTCTACGAGCGTTTGTTCGACAAAACTGAAATCAGGAAGTTTCTTTACGAGCGTTTGTTCGACGAGGGGCTCCGGTGGGATTTTGCAGATATGTGCGAACAAGCCGGCATCGATGAGTTCGAAGCAATCGAGACCTATGAGCAGGAGGCGGATCAAATTTGCAAAATGTTCTGCCTTGACGCTGAGTAGTCAATCGCCAAGCCGTCCACCAAACCCCCACGCGTCCCGCGTTCTCGTGTATACTAGACTCATGGAAAACAACATCGTGATTGCCGTGATCGGCGGAGCTGACTACGAGGGTGAGGACTTCAACACCCTGCGTCTGTTCGACTCCATCTCCAAGGCCAAGGCCTACGCCGAAGAACTGGAGAATGAGCTGGGCGTAGACTACGTCTTGGTCAAGGAAAAGTCAGTCGAGCAAGTGGCCTTCTAGCCCTGTCAATCCGACCCGATCTGAAGTATACTAGACTCATGACTAAAGACAACGCTTACGCTTTCTCCACCTTCGCCGCGATCGGTGGAACCGACTACGAGGGCGAGAACTTCCGCTCCATGAGGCTCTTCGGCTCGGCTGATGCTGCCATCGACTATGCTCGGGTCCTGCTTGATCAGGGTTCGGACTACGCCTACGTGACCGGCGTCCACGCCGATGGGTCCCTGGAGCTCAAGGACGTGATGCGGATCGCGGACGACGGCCCCGATTCCGTCGACCTGGACTTCTGACAAGTCAGTCGAGACAGTGGCCTAATGGCCCTGTCAATCCGCCCCAGCATCGAGTATACTAGCTAAAGATTCAAAAAACGACATGACAAAGACCAAGACCATCACCCTCGAGCTCACTCCTTACGAGCAAGAGACGCTCATCAACGCCCTCTCAACCGAAACGTCCAAGTGGCTCGACATCAAATGCGACTACCTGCTCGGCAAAATCAAGGGCGGCTCCTACGAGGGCGCGAGCATCCTCTACACCGAGGCAAAGGGTCTCCGCGATAAGGTCAAGGTCCTGGTCAGCCAATTGTCCTAGTGGCCCGGTCAGCCGGTTACCAAACCGGTCTAACAGCCCTGTCAATCCACGCCGATCTGGAGTATACTAGACTCATGGAAAACAACTTCACCAACTTCACCTACACCTCACCCACGACCGGCGTGGACTACGAGGTCCGACCCCATCTCCAGTCCCGCATGGCCGGTGGGATCCTAGAGGGATGCCCGATGTATCGTCAAGAATACATCCAGTATGACATCTATCGTGATAACGTCTGGGTTCAATTCTCACTCGACAAAGATACCGTCTCTGAGTCGGTTGATGTAATCGAACGTCCCGAACGTTACGCCGGGATTGGTTCTCGGTTCGACTGAGCCAATTGGCACAACGTTGCCGTTGTGATTCCAACTCAAACAAACAACAAACCAACTAACCAAACTTTTTCTCACTATGCGCAAAGTTGAGCAACAAATGATCAAGGCCATCGAGCAAAACCTGAATTGGCAATCAGGCAACACCGCGGTGGTTTTCGACGACTCGACTCGGGTTTCTGAGGTATACCTTCATGGTAACAAAATTGCAGAGATTAGTGATGATGCCGTGCGAATCTTCGACGGGGGTCATCGATCTGCGACGACTAAATCGCGGCTTAACGCAATCCTTCGCGAATATGCAATCGAGGGTGAGTGTGTGTATCAGAAAAACTTTCAGTGGTTTGTTGACAAGTTTATCGGCAAAGCTGGGCAGTCTAAAGTCTACAACACCTTCGAGTTTACCAACGGGTTTATGTTTGCCTGAGGTTTGTTAGTTATCCTTACTAAAACTAACTAACTAAAGTTTCATTTCACTTTTCATCTACGTCATGTCTTTCTACACTCGCTTCCTGCCCACTTATTTCGTTCACGGTAACGAATTCGATCAAGCCATTTGTGATGAGCTGGAGCAAGAGATCGAGCAATGCGGTGAGAAACTTGGCGCAGATTATTGCTACGTTTCCAAGAACTACACCAATGGTTCCCGTCCACTGACCTTCGCGTTCTACGCCGAAGGCGGTAAGTTCCTCGGCCGACGTACCCCTAACACGGTGATCGCCGCCTGAGCTCATTGAGCTGGATCCAATTTCTGATCCTTTCTTCTCTCTTTTTCATCCTTTTTCCTTCCTCAATTTGATCATCAAATCCTTCAATTCCCCTTCTCTCATTCTCTCTAAAATCCAGGAATCTTCGGATCTTGGATGGAGAGAAAATGAGGAGAAATCCATCTTCATCTCTTCATTTGGAAATATTCAAATCATCTTCAATGATGATAAGAATGAGATCGAGATCAATCCCATCGAAGAAACCGAAGATGGATGGGAAAATCTTATTAATTGGATTCATGAAGAAGATAAAAAGATCATGGAGGAAATGATCGAGAGATTTGAGATCTATTCTTCGACCAGTCTTCGGGAATTGATGGAAATGGATGATGAAGATTCCTGATCCTTTCTTTTCTCTTTTTCATCCTTTTTCCTTCCTCAAATGATCATCATTCAATCCGAATCCTTCGAAAATTTCTTTTCTGATCTCATCGGAGATTCTCCTCTCTCATCTATAGAATTCTTTGAAGATCTGGAAGATGATTATTCATTCCAAAGAACTTGGGATATTCCAGATCAATGGATTTGGAAATTTCAATCTCATCAAGATCTAGAAGATCTGATCAATGATTATAATCTTTCTAAGGAAGATCTAATAATCTTTCCTTCCATTGATAATTATCTCGAAAAATATAATATCTCTAAAGATGAATTAATCTTAAATTAAATAATAAAGGGAGGAGAAATTCTCCCCCTTTTTTTTATGCGTTAATGCATCGGACCAGTTTCCCCCATCCTACACCAGACGCCGGCCCAAGGTCAAGGGCTTCGTGGCCGAACAAAACCAGTTCGACAGGTGGCCCAATAGCCCTGTCAAAACCACCCCATCTCGTGTATATTAGACTCATGGAAAACAACATTGCAATTCGCGTCATCGCTAGCTGGAACGGAGACCAAGAGGTACTCGAGATGAGCTTCGGGGAGCTTTCTGATTGGGTAGCCTATGGCTCCGCTTATCAGGAGTATGATTCTCTTCTCGTTGATGGCGTCGAGGCCAGCCAGCTCGTCTGGTAGCCAATCGCCAAGCCGTCCACCAAACCCCCACGCGTCCCGCGTTCTCGTGTATACTAGACTCATGGAAAACAACATTGCAATTCGCGTCATCGCTAGCTGGAACGGAGACCAAGAGGTACTCGAGATGAGCTTCGAGGAGCTTTCTGATTGGGTAGCCTATGGCTCTGCTTATCAGGAGTATGATTCTCTTCTCGTTGATGGCGTCGAGGCCGGCGAGCTCGTCTGGTAGTCGGACGCTAAGCCGTCCACCAAACCCCCACGCGTCCCGCGTTCTCGTGTATACTAGACTCATGAATCAAACCACTATGACCTCGACCTCCACGATCTCCATGCCATTCAAAGCAACCTTCGACATGGCCTGCGAGGGCGTGGCCAACATCTGGGAGGCCCACGGACTCATCAGTGTCGAGGCAGAACTTGAGTCTTCCGACATCCTGTCCGTCCGCTACACCGGAGAATCCAACTACAATGGCTGGCCCATGCTGACCATCGTGTTTGCCAACATCAATGCCGCCAAGGTCTACACCGCGGTGTGGATGGGCATGGACATCTCCAAGTGGGACGTCTACACCGACGAGGACGTCAACGACTACCTGGCCCACGGCTCATTCGTCCGCGGCTGACGCCCAGGCGTCCATCGGACCACATTCCGAACCGTCCACCAAAACCCCCATTCTCCACTTTTCCACAGTATGATTTCACTATCAAACCCTACCTCTGACCTCATGTCTACCATCGAAGAACTCCGTCCGGTTGCTCAAACCAACACCCAATGGTTACAACAACTCCCTCAACATGTTCTCTCTAAGGTTCAAGAACTCGTCAACGAGAAGGGTTACCCTCTCAACGATATCCGCGAGTTCATTGAGGAGTTTGGCTACAACAACTTCACCTCTGGGTATTATGAAACCTGGGCAGATCTGACCGATCATTATGACGATGACGCGGTCCGTGCCTTTGTCGATGAGTATAGTGTCCGCGACATTGAGTACTTCGAGGATGCGTACTTTGGCCAATATGGCACGGTTACTGAGTTTGTTGCCGAGTGGATTGAAGGCATGGGCGATGAGGTAGCTCAATACATCGTTGTTGACTATGAGGCAACGTGGGAACGCAACTTGCAGTTCAGCTTTGACTTCGTCGATGGTTATATCTTCCGGCGTAATTACTGAGGCGCAAGTGCCTGGATTAATTGTTGCTCCTGGGGTATACCTCAGGGGCTTCTTTATATTTGGTCCGATGCACCTATAGTACATATGTATCACTCACTAACTAACCGACAAATGCGGCGCTAAAGCGATACTAAAAGGGCGGGCACTTGACCCGCCGTTCTTTATATTGAGCTTGCTCAAATGGTCCGATGCGCAAGCGCACTCATCGTTAAGGACTACCAAAGCCTACGGTCGGACTTGAACCGACGACCTACGGTTTACAAAACCGTTGCTCTATCCAACTGAGCTACACAGGCATACTCCACAACCTGGATTCGAACCAGGAACCAGCCGATTAACAGTCGGCGGCTTTACCGCGTGGCTGGAGCAGGCGGATTAGGGCTTGTCGTCGTCGACGTGCATCTCGCATTGCCTGAGGTTTGAGTTTGCGTTTCTGCTCTTTGCGAGAGTGATGTTGCCAGTTAGGTACGTTCATAGTTCTTTTGTTTACGTTTCCAAGCCCCAAGTATCCATGCCTGAGCTAAGCTTTTGGGGCCATTCTTGATTAGGTTCTGTATATCAACCAAAGTATTTCTCTCTGCAGATAGGTCCAATGCCGAGACGCATGCTCAGCTCATTAGTAAGAGGCAGACCACAACACATGCACTGCCCAGACTCAACACCTTGAGCACTAACTTCAGCTTCGAAGTTATCGTTCCAATCAGCAACAATCTGTAGGAAATCATTCTCAAGAATGTACGGGTTGTTATACGCGGTGCAAATGCTATTGCAATCGATCTTACCAACAAGTTGGTCGTCGAAAGTAACCCATGCTCCACCGGCATTTGAGCCGGTTGTCATAAACTTAAACTTAACAATGTGCGGATAGCCGCCGTGCGTCATGCGAATAACTGGGCGCCGAATGCCGTGCGCTTTTGCCTGGGCAAGTGCGGCAAGGATCTCGTCTGCAATGACGTCATGCTTGCGCTCTTTTCTTTGCTTAGGCTCCCAAGCTTTTTCTGCAAGATAGTAAACCCAGGAACATTGTGCGTCACTCATGTACGCATTAGAGTTGATCCGATCGATCAAACTTTGCGAGAAGTCAGTGCGCTCGGAGATGTTAATCAGCGTAGTGCATGCATCCTCCCAGGTCAAATTGCTCTGGAAGTAGATAGGACCGCGTCGGGTGTTGACAGTCATTGACTTCATGGAGTTGGTTTCGCTTTTGTTCATAAGTCTACTATAGGGCCAAACGTTACTCACGTACAGGGCTAATGGAAGGTTCGGAAACTGGCCCAAAGTTTTGCTTAAGGAGCAACATTGTTCGGTAGAGTTGTAATTGCTCCACAAGATACTCAACGTCTTTGCTATAACCTCCGGCGCTTCGATATACCTCGAGCGCTTCGCTCATGATCTCGATTTGGTACGCAGTCATGGGTGCGTGAATCGTGGAGTTTGAGAAAGCCATCAAAAATCGTCTGAGTAATCGTTTTCAAATACAACCCACGGATCTGGTTGAGGTGGGTAGACAATGTCGTAGATCTTGCTGGTGATTTTGTCTATCGTAGAGTAGTAAGGTTCGTTGCCACTCGGATAACCACAATCACGAGCCGACTGAAGGAAATGCCGGACACATTCCAACTCGTTATCTGTCAGAGAAAGTATGTTCATGTTCAGTTACCGTTGAGGAAGTCGTGAAGTGCTTCGTTGTATTCTTCTTCAGTTTGGAAAGTGCGACCATACATGGTCAATGGGAATTTCCGAGTTTGAGTAGACTTAGTCTCACGAATCTCGGTGAGAGAGTAACCCTTTTGGAGTAGGGTTTGTTCGTAGGGGTTTTTGGTTTTGATCATAGTCCTATTATAGGGCCTAACGCCACCCACGTACAGGGCCAGTGGGCCACTCCTTCGACCGTCCACTGCATCGGACCAACGTCCGCCGGACTAACGTCCGCGCATTAAAAACCCCCGGTGGATTTGCCGGGGGAAGTTGATCAGAACTCCGTGTCAGATTTAACTATGCTCGGTTTCATCATTCTTGTGAACAGTCAAATGTAGTAATGCCACGAACGTTTAGCATACGTAGCACATCTTTGTTATCATCAAAGGCACCAAGAATCTCAAACTTATTCTCAATCTTGTCAAAGACGTCCGACTTCATTTGCCAATCAGGGCGGAAATCGTCATCTTTACGCATGAGAAGGCAGTCAACAAAATCGAGGTTGTTGATCTTCAACCAGCCCTCAGTTGCTGCTCGGTACGTTTCATTACGTCCTGTAAGTAGGATGATAGTGTGATTCCAACTGAGCGCGGTTAACACACTAATAACGGACTTAATAGGCGTGTCAAGGACACAGAGGGAATGAAAACTGTGCCAGTCCTTCTTATCACCATCGAGTAAATGTGCGCGATGGGCTGTGCACGCGAGTGTGTTGTCTACGTCAAACACGAAGCATTGAAGTTTCTTCTCCGAGTAGTTAGGAAGGGTTGCAGGGATTTTTGTGGTTTTTGTCATAGTCTTACTATAGGGCCAAATGGCCCAAAAGTACAGGGCCAGTGGGCCACTATCTCAATCGGCTGAGAGGGCCATGCGCTTGGACCCAGAAGTTTGTCGGCGCCTCGAACATTAAAACTCACCTTTACCCTGCGCTACGTCGAACACGAAGACGCCACGTTTGATCCACATATCAACCACACGTTTGCGATCGTCGAACACTCCAAGGATCTTGTACTTCTTCTCAACTTGATCGGCGAGTTCTGACTTGATCTCGTCATCTACGCGTAAGTCTCCAGCGGCCCTCATAAACAGGGAGTCGTACGGAATTCTGTACTTCTTCAGCCATTCTTCGGTCTGAATTCTATACTCAGAGCTTCTACCACTGACTAGAACAATGCGAAAGCTACTGGAGAGCGAGTGTAACATATCAAGCACAGGTGCGTTTGGTACGTCCTCGGAGATCCCCGCATTCCAGGCATCCCAGTTTTTTGGTTTGGTAGCAACCCACTGTTTACGATGATCTACGTTGCACACTGTGCCATCGAGATCGAATACGTAGCAGGGAGTCTTCTCTTTGAGTTGCATTGTCAGTTACCTTTGATGATTTGATCGAAGCCTTCGGATTCCGACGGAGGATCGAAAGTGTAGAACATTCGCTTGAGCACACTTCGAGGGATCACTTTTCCGGGTCGTTGTTGGTTGCGGATCATCGCTTCCTTAAGCGGTACGTCAAACCACACCACGGTTTTTATATACGAGTCGGGAACTTTGGAAGCTTTTTGTTTTCTCACTCTCGGCGAGAGATTGGTTTGATCCCAAATGATACTCTTAGATTCTTTTATCGCTTGCTTCAGCGCGGAGTGCATATTTCGTACCGCATCGCTAAAGAACCTGTCCAGCGACTCGTTGCTAGAGATGTTGTTCTCTAGCGCTTTTCTCTCGATATAAGAGTCGGTGCTAAGTACGACGTAATCATCACACAACTCATTATCGAGTAGGTGTTTCTGAGCGTACGTACTTTTACCGCTGGTGGGTATACCACACAGCATCACGAGTTGTGGTTTGTTAGTCATAGGACTATGATACTACAGAAAGGGGCCCGATGGGGGTCGAAGTAGACGGTTTTCCGACTGTCACAGGTTCCAGTGGAGGGATCCCCACATCCACCGCGAGGAGTCGATCTTGGTCTGACTCACCGTGCGCTGCGAGATCGCTTCTACGAGCATATCCCGTGCGCTTCGGCCCTTACGCAGACCATACATGAAAGGGTGAAGATGTTTCGGTAGAGAGCGAACGAACCTTTGAGCGAATTCCTTCTGCTCGGTTATATCAACACCTCCGTCGAGGTAGACATCTACCACATCACTTGCCACGTCATCTACACTTAGCCAGAACGCTCGTTGGAAGTCGCGTAAACGCTTAGCGTCGTTCTCGGTGAGAACAGGAATCAGATCATCGACCTGATCATTTAGAATAATGTTTATTACATTTTTTTCACTTGAAATTGAGTCTTT
>Ga0208645_1003852_pt1 | contig 10914 bp, 10 predicted proteins | sample VirMetDEL_Sep_01_FD_184519 | JGI IMG/M metagenome (GOLD analysis project Ga0208645, IMG submission 184519) | Aqueous microbial communities from the Delaware River and Bay under freshwater to marine salinity gradient to study organic matter... | ecosystem: Environmental > Aquatic > Marine >...
TAATGAGTACTCAGCTTTCAGTGCTCTTGACTGTGCGGTAACGGTGACTTTCTCGATTGAGAATGCCATCTCGTTGAAGTCTACATTGCTGCCTGAAGCGCCAAGACGCTCAGCATCAGCAGTTGACATTCCGCCACCAGTGGTGTATGCACCAGCAGGTGTATCGTTAAGAACGCCAGGATTGCTTCCGGACTGTGCTGCGGTAGTACCAATACCAGTAACGGGATCGAAGTTAATGTCACGAGCACCAGAGAATCTGGTGTCTGCTTCGTCGAACAGTGCCTCGTTACCAGTCTGATCGGTGTAACGCGAACGCATTGCGAAGATGAGTCCAGTAGGACCGTTCATTGGTTGAACGCCTGCGAGGTCATAAGCGACCAGGTTAGGCATGGAGCGTCTGATCAGGGAGATCAGAACAGGGTCGAAACCTGCGGTTGGTGATGCACTGCTACCACCGAAACCACCCGAAGTTGCGGAAGTGGTGTTGGAGTAGGAAGGTGCTTCGGACAGGAACTCACGCTCTTCGCGGAGTGCTTTTTCTTGGTTCTCCAGGAGAACTGCGGTAACCATTCTCTTGTGAGCATCGTTGATGCCACCGAGTCCCTCATGATTGAGGATAGGTGCCCACTTCTCCTGCAGAGCTTCAGCATTGAAACCTTGCATTTGAATTTTACCTCTTAAAAGTTTTAGTTTGACTTATAATCTAAAAATCACTTTTTAGAAACTCTGGTCAGAGTGCTGAGATAGGACTCCATCAAACCAGAAACTGGTTCTGAGGAGGTCTCAGTATTCTCAGAAATGTTCTCTGAGTTGTCTCTTTGAGTACCGGCATTTGCTGGGAAATAAGAATTTCTCAGAGTTACCAGTTTCTCACGATAGGTGTCTTCACTATCAAACTCAACATTTTCTGCAAGAGAAGCGAGTTTTTCTTTCTGTGAAAGTGCGAGACCTTCACATACTTCTGAGAAGATCGTATCTGCGACCGACTCTGCTAATCTTTGTTTGAGAGCAATATTTGACTTAATTTGCTCGTTGAGTTTATCTTCCATCTCATCTAATTTCTCTACCATAGTAGAGAGTACATCATATTTCTCTTCAGGGATAGTTACATAATGATCTTCAAAAAGACTCTTCATTCCAACAAGGAATGATTCGGTCATTTCGGTCTTGAGTCCTTGCTCAACTGCGAGTTGATTTTCGGTCATCCACTCTTCAGCGACATACTCAAGATATGCATCAACTCTATCGGTCAGTTCTTCCTTAATGGAAGAAACTTGCTCCTCAAGAGCCTCCTCATATTGTGCAGTCAGTTCTTCTTGAACTTGTGCGACTTTTGCCTTGATAGCAGTTTCAAAAATGGTGCGTGCTTTCTCTTGGAATTCCTCGGAGAGTTCTTCGCCTGCAAGAAGTGCCTCAACATCTTCTTCCATGCTGTACTCTACAACTTCTTCCTCTTCGGCAGTTTCTTCTTCAGAAACTACTTCCTCAGCAGTTTCTTCTTCTGCTTCGGCAACTACTTCGCCTTCGATCTCTGCCTCTTCCTCAGCCATTTTTTTCATTGGCTCAGCAGGCTTAGCACCTCTCTTTACAACGTCTGCGACTGTTGCGATTGAAGGTTCTCTGAGTTTAGCAGAATTGTCATCTGCCTTATAGTTTTCTGGAGTAGGACCACCGAGATCTTCCCAATTACCAGTTTGGCCAGGTGTTGAAACACCGGAAGCATTGCTTCCTGCCTTTGGCAATGAGTCAGCTTTAGCAGCGCCTTTCGTTACTACGTTTTCCATTTCTTGTAAATTGCTACCAACGGACATTTGATTTATTTAGATTTTGTATTAATCTATATTTATTTATAATTTAAAGATCTAAGAGAAATGTCTTAAACAGATCAAGTTTATGCTCTTCGAGTCTTCTTTGGTCAACAAGAGTGTTAATTCTTTTCTTGGTCTTTTCTGCGAGTTGCTCACGAAGGATTCCACCTTCCCAAACCCACTCTTTTCCTTCCATGATTCCCTGAACAAAAGCGTCAGGTGCAGAAGGATCAGCGACGATATCAGCAGCAGTTGCAAGCATAAAATCTTCACCGACAATTTTATGACCTTCGTTGGTCATCTTGAGTGATCCAACACCACGAGAAGAAACACCTAGGCAAACACCCTCATCAAGAAGTGAAGATGCAATCTTACCCATAGGAGTATTCAGAATCTGTGCCTTACCTCTAAAATTACTTCCCTCTTGAACAAGTGAAGTAATTTTGTGAGAAACACGGTCAAGATTGACAGTAGGACCATCAGGGTGACCAAGTTCCCCGAGAGCACGACCCTTTTTGACAAAGGTTTCATTGTATCTCTTTACTTCACGGGAAAGAGTTTCCATAGGATACATTCTACCATTACGGTTTTTGATGTCTCCTTGAAGGAAAACTCCCTCAATATACAGTTTTTTATTAGCACCTTTACCTTCGGTGATAATCTGTACGTTTGAGATTTCTTCTGTGATAAGTTTCATTTAATTAACCGGTAAATCCTACTTTTAAACCAAAAACTGCTGCTGATGATGCTGAAATTTGATCTTGAGGACCTTTTTCGAAGAATTCAACGTGACCTTGTGGTAAAGAAACGGTAGCAGTGTTTGCATATCCGGCAGTTGTGCTTTTTGCAACACTAACAGTTGCTGTGCTTCCTACCCCATTATAAACTCTAACAACAGTTGCATTATCTAAGGTTGTTGGAGTGTTTAAAGCAACTTCATTCCCAACGCCAACCAATAAAGTTCTTGTCATTATTCTTGATCCTCTTGTGATTGATTATCGCCAAACATCGATGCTCCTACTGTTGGACGAATAGCATCAATTCTTTGTGCTGCTTTTGCATAAAGAACATCTTTAATTTTGTCGCTAATGTCCGACGCAGCGGCATCTGACCCTATCAAATTTACAATTTCTTCCATAAAAAGTGATTATAACTATATTTTTTATTTATATCTCGCCGCCTTTTGGTTCTTTGACCTGAGTAATTTCTCCTGATGCTTCAAGGTCTGGTTCTATTGGAACATCACCCATCATTCCCATTTCACCTTCTTGTGGCAATGGTTCTCCGGTGATTGGATCAATAGAACTTGGATCGGGAATAATACCATCTTTAATTTCTTGTTCAATCTGCTCATCCATTTCGATCATTTCTGAATCAGTTTGACGAAGCACCTTTCTACGAACCCACTGTGTGGAATAATACTTTCCAATGTAAGGTTCAATAGTAGCAAGAACACCAAGACGCTCATTGAGCATTTCGGTTTCTTTCAGTTCGGCAAACTGATTATCGTATAAGAAATCATATTGGATGTGATCTGAAATTATTTCCCAATCTTCTGGTGAAACAATGTTTTTAAGAATTAATTGAGTCTTTAACATATCATTGAACATTTGAGCAAATCTCTTTCTCAAACGTCCAACAAATTTTGCAAACTTAAGTTCGTCTCTCAGAATTTCGGAAGAACGACCAAGATTAAAACCACCATCGGAAGCAATTCTTGATTCTGGAACTCCGAGTGCTCTATAAAGTTTCTTTTGGAAATACTCAATATCTGCAAGTTCTCCTAAGTTTTGTCCGCCAGGAAGTGTGGTGATTTCAGTTCCTCTACCACCTTCTCTTCTTGGAAGCCAGAAGTCTTCCATCATAGACATAAACTTACGATCATCACGAACTTCGCCAGTGTTTGCGTCATATACAAGTTTGTTACGATAACGCATCATGACATCACGGAGATATTGTTCTGCCTTCACTTTTGGAAGATTGCCAACATCAATATAGAATATTCTACGTTCTGGTGCTCTTGACAAACGATAGATAACCAAGGAATCCTCAATCATTCTGAGTTGATTGAGTGCCTTGATTGCTTTGTGGAGATATGAGAGAACAGAACCCTTATTTCTATCTACAAGACCAGAAGTGCAATAAGTAATGGCATCTTTGGCGATTTTAGTTCCTTTGTTTCCGCCGCCACCACTCATCATCCCTGTTGGATAGTTTGGTTTTGGTGTATAAACAAAGTACTCTTCAATTTCTGGAGCAATCGCATTATTTTCGTTATTGCGACCAGAAATGTTTGGTCCGAGAGTATTATTATCTTTTTTCTTTTCTTGGCGGACAAACCGCATCTTCATAGGATCAATGTACCTCAGTTCTTTGATGCCATCCTGCGGTTTTTTGAGATCAATTACCTTATGATAATAAAGTCTTCCATCAATGTACCAGTTCCTAAAAATTTCATGTGACTTTTTATCAAAGTCTAAAAGTTCTTTTATATACTTAAATTCTTGTCGAATTGCCTTTTTTAATTTATCAGTTGCATCCAGATTAGATAATTCAATTTCGATAGGAGAATCGTACAAGTCGCTTACGATTGCCTCATTTACAACATCTTCAATGGCACCATCACACTCTGGGTGAAGTGCCATTTCTCTATATCTTTTTATTAAATCAAATTCAGTTTTATATACACCTTCAATGTCTACATAAGAACCATAAAATCCACTAGAAATATAGTTATCAACCCCGTCCTCATTATTTTGAGGAACGGGGGAAACTATAGAATCTGGTTTTTTTTCTGTATCCTCAATAGAAAAACCAAAAAGTTTTGCCATTATAATCTTATCTTAGACTGTTGTTACACTATTTAGGCGATGTCTTCACCACCAGCATTAGGAGAAGTTCCTCTCGATGCTTCCCACCACTGAACCTGAAGTTCTACTGTGAACTCTTCAATGGTATCAGTTGTCTCATAACTTAAGTCAATGGTTGAAATGTTTGTTGGGAATACATCATAGAAATGGTAAGATCTGAGGATTCCACCATCGCGGGCAAGCTGATAAACATATGCATCTGCTTGATATGCCTCAGGATCTGTTAATCCAGTGCCATCATTCATCTTGTTGATGGTGTTCATCCACTTCTCAAATGCTGAGCGAATGGAGAAATCAACATCGTTGATGACAGTGATTGTCCAGGTTTCAAATGTTCTGTCACCAGCGATCTTAAGAATACGACCTCTGAATGGAACATCGATTGGAGCAACTGTTGATGCTGGCAGTGCCGCTGCCTTTACAAGGAATCTTGCTTTTTGGAGAGTGTCATTATCGACACCAACGGCACCAGGGAATGCTAACTCAACTTCAAATAGATTGGGTCTTGCACCACCACCAGTTAACTTACTCTTGAAATCGGTGATTTTTCTGAGTGGAATGTTGTTTACTTGTTGACGGGTTGCCATAGTTCTTTAAACCTCTAATTTAATTAAACGTTACCAATTACTTCTTCAAAAGCAACACCAGTTCTGGTGGCAACAAATGTAAGACCGATGAAGTTAATCGACCTTGCTGGTTTAATGTAGATGTCAGCAATAAACTCATTATTATCTATTACTGCAGCAGTGTTATTTGTTTCATCACAAATAACGACATAATCTTGTATTCCTCTCTTAGCCTGAACATCACGGAGGAATGGTTCGACGATATTTACAAAGTTGGTTCTTGTAATCTCATCGTTGAACTCAAACAGTTGATCCTTAGCAGCAGCAGAAATTGCATCTTCGAGGTAGATGAACAGACGACGAACATTAATTCTGTCGAATGCTGAGGACTTCGCAAATCCAGTCTTATCACCGAAAAGAATAATTCCAGAACCAGGTGAGAAGATGACGGGATTTACTCTTGCGGAGTAAAGTCTATCTCTCTGAATCTTGGAAGGATTATAAGCAAGTTTTACTGCATTAAGGATTGTTCCCCTAGCAGTTCCTGCGGGTGAGAACCATGGGAACTGATTGATATCATTGCGAGCACAAGTTCCAGCAATGTCTCCATTCAGAGGAACATAACGGAAGGTGTTTGCAAATCTATCATACATGTACTTATAACCACTATCAAATACCGCATAAGTAGATGATGTGATTGGAGCATAGAAACTCAGGACATTATCAGTAATGTCTGAATCCGAATTAATTGCCGCTGCTCTATCATCCGAAGTATCGGTGATTGCCGCACCTCTGTATGGAGAAATAAATGCAATTGCATCCTTTCTTGCCTCAGCGACTGCAATCAGTTTGTTAGCAAGTGCTTGTGCGTCTTCCTTACTGTATGATGCAGATCCCATCAACAGGAAATCTACTTCATAATTTTCAGTATTTTCGAGGAGTCCATAACCAGTAACCAGGCTGCTAAGATCGGCAGATAATGCACCAGATGAATTGATGTCTGTTCCACCATCATAATTATATCCCTTAGACATTACCTCGTTTTTATTACCAGAAGCGGCAAAGGTAATTCCTTCTGCATCTTGGTCCCAACCAACATCGGTTTCGAGATCAAAGTTTGCACTAAATCCAGTGGTTACAATTCCTGCAGGAGCACTTCCACCAAACAGATATTCTGAATTATTTGCAAGATACTTTCTCCAATAAGAAGGTGAACCTACGGAGAACTCAGCATCTTTTGCCTTAGAAAGACCCAGGTGCTTCTCAAGGATTGTTCCAGCATTGCCAGTTACTTTTCCTTGTGCATCAATGACAACGACATGAACCTCATCAAATCTTGAGTTTCTAGCGGCAGCATACTCGGAAGTTCCTGGACGATCTGCTAAAGTGTTCCACTTAACTGTTGATGATGAAGTCAGTGTGAGATTCTGTTGATCGAACCAGTCAGACTGTGCAGTTACTGAAGTTGATCCGTAAGAAACTGATTGTCCATTTGTATGAATAGCGACAGAACCAGAACCAGAGAATGCATAAACACCTGCTGGTTGATAATCAACTTCTGTTTCTATTCCTCCAGCAGAGACGTGTGAAAGAACTTTTACACTTACTTGTCCACTTCCAACTTCTGTGATAATACCTTTCAGGTATCCGTCAAGAACTGTTGTTGTTCCTGCACCTGGTAGAGTTGCAGAAATTGCTTGAGTAACTCCGTAACCAACGGCAGGTGCTGCACTAATGGTAGTTGTGGAACCAAAATCTAAAGGTGTAGTTACTCCACCTTCACTATTTGTCGTGGCATTAGAAATGGTAATAACGCCAGAACCGATATTAGTTACCGTAGTTCCAGAAGAGACAAAGTTTCCACGAATCTCTTGTCCAAGAACGATAGAAGTCGTTGTAATTCCAATCGTTGTTGCGGCACCAGTTGCGATTGATCCAGATCTATTGTCAATAGCAGAAACAAAATTAGTAACTGCAGTTGTGCTCATATTAAGAATTTGATCTGCCTTGGCATCGATAATACCAACTCTCAGACCGTTTGCCCATGAACCTGGGTTTCTAGCAGCAACAGTTACGTTAGTGATTGTATTCTCATCATATCCAAGTTGCTCGTAGTGCTCAACGCTCTTAATTTTTACACTAGAGGCAGCACCAACAAAAGCATTGGTTAATTGTGCGTCGTCGGATCTTACAACTCTCAAAGATCCGCCGTATGCAAGGAATGACGATGCTGTCAGCCAGTGCTCGTAGTGCTTATCTTGAGAATATGGTTTACCGAAAACGTTAAGTAAGTCCTGTTCGTTCTCAACAAGTGTAGGGAGTTCTACTGGACCTTGGGCAAAAGGTGCCACAATAGCTCCAATACCATCTGAAGTTGGATCTACTCTTCCAACTGTCAGGTCTACTTCCCTTACGACAATACCAGGAGATGCTAAATTTAATGGCATCTTGTTTTTCCTCGCAATCCAAATTTATCTAAAAATATTTATGGAAAAGGGTATTTTCAGCGGGGAAACCGTGCGTGAATATCTACCAATCAGGATATTCCCAAACTACTTCTTTTTTCTTTTTAGATTTAACTCTTTTTATAGTGCATTCTTTACATTCATATGAGTATGCGGATGGCAATGTACCCCTATCTCTTCTTGTCAAATAGTAATCATCCATCAAACTCTTGACCTTTTTACACACTCTACATTTGCGATCAAAGAATAGTAAATGTTCTAATTCTATTTGATCGTCAAAATCCATTACTTATAGTCCCACATATAAGACATATCTCCATATTCATCCGTGTACCACCTGTCTCCACTATCATCCACAAATGATCCCATTTCGTCTATACCATCGACAATAAATCCAAATGGTGCCATATCCTGTTCTATCTGATTTTTTTGTTCTTCATATATTCTCTTCCGAACATCATTGTCCGTCATTTCCTTAAAGTAGTCCTGTGCCACCAACCAAGAAAAAATAACAAGGCACATTGCCAAGTCATCATTACATCCTTCTTCTGCCTCAAAAGAATTGTGTTTTTGAGCAAATGTTGTCAATTCCGAAATGATATCATAATCAACAGTAAGTAACTTATCATCTTCTAAGAGAGTTTTTAAGTTGGAACATCCCAACTTTTTAACGGCAGCAGTAGTTCTAACTCCAAGTTGAGATTTTTTACCACTAAATCCCGAACCAACTACCTGTCCTGCACGACCTCTCATCGCACACATCAGTATGTTCTCATATTCCAAATCAAAGTGAAGGATGTTGGCAACCTGATCACCAATATCATTTACTTCTACCAATAACCAGGCATCATTATATCCTTTTGCTACATCCAAAATAACATTTGGAAATAACATAGGTTTAATTTCATTATTTCTATATTTTGCAACTACTTTGTATGGAAACTCTGTAATATCAAAAACAATAAATGCTGAATAGTCATTTCCAAGACCACGAGCAACGTCAACTGTAATCAAATAATTATGCTCTTCTTTTGGATTTTCGTGTATGTCTAGTCCGGCATTCCTTTTGATTGGATTTTCATATACAAGATTTCTAAGTTTTGCTGGGTTAATAAGAGTATTGACAGATCCTAAGAACTCACACTCAAACTCAACCTTAAACTGTTGCTCCGAAGTGTTGGCAATGGTCTGTTCCTTCCATGCCTCATCTCTACCAGGAACCTCAGACCAGTGAACATCAGTTGGTGTATATTCATTCTTACCTCTCTCCGCATCATGCCACATGCGGTAGAAATGGTTCATACCACGAGGGGTAGAAACGATAATTACCTTTGTGCTCTGTCCAGAAGAAATAGTAGGATAAACAGAGGCAAAGAAGTCATCAGCAATGTGATTCGGGATGAACGCGAACTCGTCAAGAAAGATGACATTATAGGATCCGCCTCGGACAGCAGATGAAGAAGTAGAGTTAGACGAAATCTTGGAGCCATTTTCGAGTTCTAGACTACCTTTGTTCCATGATATAATACCCTGTTGCATCCACTTTGGCAAGTTTTCGTAGGCAAGTTGTAACCTACCAAGAAGATCTCTAGCAGTGGATGCTTTGTTTGCTAGGATGGCGATGTTAACATTATCGTTAAAAACAGCGTAGTGCAAAAGATATGATACACAAGTAGTAGACTTACCAGTCTGACGTGGCATCTTACAAATATTAAATCTGTTATCATGGAAATTCTGAATAAGTTTTTCCTGAAACGGATACATACTGAAAGGCACAAGACCATGATCAAGAGAAACGATCTTGATATAGTTCCTGGCAAAATAAACTGGGTCTTCTTTACATTTGAGGAACTCAATAATTTGTTCCTCTGTAAACTCAATCGGTGTGTTGGCTTTTTTGAGCAGAGGATTGCCCAAATATACATCACTAGACATACTTATACCCCCTTTCTGGACCCCAATGTTTCATTCTGTATGATAATCCTTGTATAGTTATTCCCACATCATCTGCTGCTTCCTGTTGAGAAACATACACCTTTCCATTTATAGAAACCTTTTTGCTATTTGGGTGCTTTTCTCCACCCTCATACTTATGACCAAAAGAACGACCTTTTAATGCCTCACTCTTTTTCCTGCAAGTTTCTTCACTATGTTTTCTACCTATATTTTTTTGAGTTGCTCTATTTAAATTTTCCATGAACCAAGCATCATTATGCCATCCATACTTATGTATCTCTCTACTACAAACATATAAATGCTCTGGAATATCTTTACCACCTTCGCATCTTGGGGGGAAATGGTGAACATCCATTCCTTTCATTTGCTCCCAAGTTAATCCCCAATTTTTGCGAGCAATATTTCTAACTACTTTTGGGGACAATCTTTTATCTGGAACTTTAATAATTGCCGACACATTTTAATCCCAATCTAAAGATATTTATATGAGATAAAATTCACTCATAAAAATTACCTTTGTTCAATCCAGTTAAGTACTGCAAGTGCTGACTTGTTAGTGTTAGGAGAGGCACAAGCAAGAGTATAAGTATCACTGATTGTGCCAATACCAGTTCTTCCAATTTGTAGTGCTGCTTTATCATCAACATCAACCAAAGAGGCACCACCAGCAATCGTAAATCCTGAAAGAAGTGCTTGTCCTCCAGCGACTGCAGTTGCTGTAGTATCATATTGCATAAAGGAGTTTGGATCTGGATGATCTGTCCAACTCGCACCAGTCAAAGTTGAGTTCTGGTAAAGTCTCCAATAAACATTCGTGTTATCGTTCGTTACTGCCTGCAGAGATCTCAATAGCATCACTGCCTGAAGTGCAGATGACTTAAGACGCAAACTGATGATTGGATAGAAAGTGTTTGCGAGAGGCATCGTTGTTCCAGTGATGGCATTTGAGACACTCAACAAAGTACCAAGTTTTTCTGGTTCACCTTCTTGGATCAGAGAGTTAGAACCTTGATAAAGATAATGAGTTCCAGCAACACCAGTTACATTCTCAATCTCACAACGAATTGGAAGGAATGGACTTCTACACCAAACTAAATCATTGACATTTGAGTTCTCAAATTCATGGCTAACAATAGTCTCATTTTTCATTAACCAATTAAATGTTACACCACCTGCACCATACCATTCATAGTTAATGGAAATCATCTGCTGTTTTGTAGCATCAGCAGTTACACCAGTGTATCCGTTA
>Ga0208645_1003854_pt1 | contig 10910 bp, 18 predicted proteins | sample VirMetDEL_Sep_01_FD_184519 | JGI IMG/M metagenome (GOLD analysis project Ga0208645, IMG submission 184519) | Aqueous microbial communities from the Delaware River and Bay under freshwater to marine salinity gradient to study organic matter... | ecosystem: Environmental > Aquatic > Marine >...
CACGGGGATCGCGCCCTCACATCTGACGGGCAAGCACGGGTGGAACACGGGAGCGCAAGCGCAACTATCGGGCTGGCCGACACCCAACGCAACGAACAACGGGAGGGGCGAGGAGCCGGACGCGAAAGTCAAGCGCGGGATGAACGCGGGACTGAATCCAGCGGACGCGGCACGACTATCGGGCTGGCCGACACCGCAAGTAGCGGACGACAACATGAGCCGAGTATCAAACCCACAGGAGTACAGTCGGAAGAGGCTGGAAACGAGGCATGCGGGTCAGAACTTAGCGGACACAGCGCAAGCTCTGACGGGCCCGATAAGACTAACGGCCACTGGAGAGATGCGGACTGGCTCTTCTGCCGAGATGGCAAGTGGAGGCCAGTTGAACCCGAGTCATGCCCGTTGGCTGATGGGGCTCCCTCAAGGGTGGGACGACTGCGCGCCTACGGCAACGGCATCGTTCCTCAAGTCGCGCAAGGTTTAATCGAAAGTTACATGGAAACAAGGAAGGAAACATAATGGGACGTATGAAAGAAGAGCTCATGCGGATGAAAGAGACGGCGTACATGGACAAGTGTCCCGAGTGCCATGGAGATGGAACCGTGTTGGTTGATGTACCGATGCCGCACAACTTCAACCGTGACATTGGGTACATCGATACCAAGAGCGTGACTTGTGAAACGTGCAGCGGAGCAGAAGAAGTTGAGAGACTTTGCTACGAGTGCAGTGAGTGGGTAACTATAAACGTAGATGAGAGCTCTATACTTTGCGACAACTGCATCGATATCAGGGACAACGGGATGGGAGTAGGCTGATGGCTAACATTGCAAAAAGCACGGGCGGTGGAAAGAGCGGACGAGACGCCAGTAATCAAACAATGAAACGATATGCTCCAGAAGTTCAAACCTTATCAGACGCAATTAATTTAGATAACAAAAAAGGTTTTAACATGAGCGGTCGTGGTCGCGGCAGACTAGGCAATAAGGGACGTAAGCAAAAAACAAAAGTTTCAAGGACCAAGAAGCGTGACATGTTGTACTTTGTGCGTGACACAATAAGGGGTTTTAGAAGTGAACCCTCTTTTCCAGTAACGAAACCAAATACATGGATGAGCGAAGCGATGGGGGGTCAAGAAGTTAACACACATGTATTAGCAACGATGCTTGCCAACGATGTGCAATATTTTGATTGCGATGAAATCCATAACTATGTGTATGATAACTTAACGAACATGTACCCTGATCCAGAGGTTCCTCCCTCTCCTGATGTGATACTACCAGCCCCGATTGTCGGATTGTATATGTCTAACTACGAGATTTACGAGGGTCAAAAAGATCAGATTTTGTTTCTTTGCCTTTCGACATCTACGAGTGACGATACTTACGGCAGGCAATTCTCGGTGTTTGTTCTTGCGGAGAACTCGAACCCTTTAGATGGTACACATGGAGACATGGATATCTACAAGGTTTCAAGAATAGATGCAGTTGCGGGAACGATAGACATCTTTAAGGAAGAGTTAGTTGGAGATGATCAAAAATTAATTGTGTACACTATGTCTAGGATGATCTGCGGATTGTTACAAACCATCAACCAGCCACGGTTCGTGGTCCAAAGTAAACGGGACGTGAGCCTAATCAAACGTCAGTCTTTAAAGAAAGCGACAGGTAGATTTACACCAGACTCATGGAACATGGTGACATGGAACGTGGACAAACCTGTCAAGGCTAGAGACTACGATGAGGGAACAGGAATCCGACAAGCTCTGCACTTTCGCCGTGGTCACTTCCGTAAATCCGAGGAACATTGGGAGCATGTACGTTGGAGCGAAATTCGTAACCGTTGGGAGAAGTACATCCACGGTTACGAAGCAGGGCACCCTGCGTTTGGAGTAAAGAAAAGTTATCATTTACCTAGAAAGGGAGAAGCAGAATGATCGATGATCGGATATGTTTGTTCTACGTTGCGGATCGAGTTCAAGAAATTGTTAAAGGCGAAGGTGCAGCCGAAGAGTTTTTAAGAGAGTTGAACCACAACATTGGTGTGAACACTCGTTGGAAGCGAAACAACCCAGAGGCTTTGACTGCGGACCTACCGCCTATCGAACCCTTGAGTAAACGCAAACCAGGGAGACCTAAGAATGGCTAAATGGAACCTCAATAAACTGAGCAAGGATGATCGTGAGATTGATCCGAGGCATGTTATCGACAAGCTGGATGAGATCTTGAAGAACTTAGAACGTACTGAGTTTGATGTTAAAAAATCACTCAATGATCTAAGGCTACATTATGTAAAGCACTCCGCAGGCACTCAATTCAGAGACTATTTAAACGAAAGGATTAGAAATGAGCAGTAAAGAAATAGAAAAGATTTTGGACGAGGTGTTCAGAAAAGTATTCGGGAGGGACTGGTGATGTACCAAGTAGCGTGGGAAAACATCAGTGGCATGCCGATGCGTGACTACAAGATCCTAGAAACGTGGGCCGATGTCAAAGACTGGGTGGAGATTGCTCAACACAAGTACAGCTACTGGACTGTCTCCATGGTCCTTGACGGGAGCCACAAGCAATCGCAGGTGCCGGACGGAGACCTCGATGAGAAGGGCTACTGGTTTGACAACCTTAACAAGATGCTTCCAAAGCACTTGGATGGCTCAGAAATTGTTGCCTGCATGTTTAACATGGCGTCCAACTACATTCCTCAAGAGGATATGGGCCGTGCGTTTTATGCAATGAGCCGCATGATCGAGGAGAACAAACAAACAAACGGGAGCATGCACTGATGTATGACGATGATCTAACAGCGTTCCAATCTTCTCAATTAGCATTCTTGAAACAACAAGTAGATAGGTTTCAAGAGGAGCGTTGGAAGCATGACAATCCAAATGCACAGAACGATTTGTTCGCGGCGCGTGAGGAACTAACCCAGTTCGTTAAGAACCTTAGAGCCGGAGGCAAACGGATATGACCAGTCAATACGAGGAGACTTACGCTCGGATGTGGCAGGCGTTACGAGAGCTCGAGCAAGACAAGACCTCACCTTCAGACCCAAACGGGCGCAACACTAGGCCGCTCGTAGCTAAAGGTAATCTTCCACAAGGTCGGTTGTCTGAACACGCTGGGCTCGTCAACAGGATGATGCTCAAGGGCATGACGCAAGTAGACATTGCCCAAGTCACTGGCAAGAGCCAGCAATCAATTAGTCAAACACAACAGCGGTACGGATTACCCCGGACCGAGGAGAAATAACCAATGCAAGATACATCAATGAAGAAATCATTTGAAACAACACTTATGAAGATACTGGTCGAGGAGATCAGTCACACCGGCAGCGCGTTCGCCACCACGGAAGAAGGTGAGGGCGTCTTTCTTAACGGGCGCATGGTGGACCGCTTGGCCCTGGAGGGAGAAGAGATCTTAATGGCCCATTGCATACCCAACTACGAGGACAAGCGGGACCATACTCCCTGGCGTTGTGTTCGTGGAGAGGTGATTGACCAGTTGACCGAGGGTTAACTTGCAACCTACAACCAAACAATATATAAGTTACAAACAAATAAAGGGGGAGTTGATATGGCTCGAAAGAAAATGGAAGAAAGCAAGAAGCAACAGTTTCAGAATGTTGGCTTAATTAAGGAGGACCATGACCTGCTCAGAAAGATTGCAGAGTCAGAGCAAAGGTCCATGGCCCGACAGCTATCGGTTATGATTCGAAAGACTATTGCAGAAATGGAACAGGTTTAATGATTAACAAATACAAATACACTGCGTTTTACATAGCCGCTGTTGTTCTGGTGAACATAGGGTTTGTTTATGTCCCATTGATTTCTTTGTTTGGAGAGATGTTTCCTCCGATGTCGGTTGTTGTGGGGGCAGTGTTTATCTTACGAGACTATGCTCAAAAAGAAATTGGTCATAAGATTTTAGGAGCTATGTTAGTTGGTGCAGCCCTTAGTTATTTCATGGCCGATCCTTACATAGCGGTAGCAAGTTTGTTTGCTTTTATGATATCGGAGTTAGTTGACTGGGCTGTTTATACATTCACCAAAAAACCTTTAGCCCAGCGCATCTTAATATCTTCGGCTATATCCACGCCAATTGATAGCGTGGTGTTTTTACAAATGATAGGGAGCTTTACCCTCACTGGTTTTGTAATGATGACCGTAGCAAAGATGTTAGCGGCAGTTTTAATTTGGTGGAAACTAAAGACTGTTAAATGATTCACTATCACGGAACTCCAATAACACCTGTTGCAGAACTGCTGACCCTAGCGGGTCGGCATTTTTGTGTCAGTCACATCAGACCTGATGACGTGAAACGATGTCATGCGATTGGTCAGTCTGTCATGTTAGACAACGGAGCGTTTAGTAAATGGAAACGAGGCGCTGTAACTGATTGGGAAAAGTATTATACTTGGGCTGATGAGTGGTTGGATTACCCAACAACATGGGCAGTCATACCAGATGTTATTGACGCTGGAAGCCAGGAGCAAGATGCGTTGATAAGAGAGTGGCCTCATGGAAACAAAGGGGCTCCCGTATGGCACATGGATGAACCAATCTACAGGCTACTATCTCTATGCGAGACATGGGATCGAGTGTGTGTAGGTTCCACTGCGGAATACGCAAAGGTGTTGTCTGGACCTTGGTGCTTTAGGATGGACGAGGCTTTTAACCAAGTGTCCTCAACATTTAAAAGAATACCTTACTTGCATATGCTTAGAGGCATGCAGTTGTCGGGTAAGCAATGGCCTTTCGCCTCAGTTGACAGCACCGATGTGGCTCAGAACCATCACTTGGTACACAACACAGCACTAGCAATGTCTAACCGGTGGGATGCAGCACAGTGCCCAGCTAGGTGGGACGCTAGGGCAGAACAAATGATAATGCTTTGACTTATAGCTATACGTTGTTATACTTTAGTAACTGCTCGTTAACTGGCCCCCTCACGGGGGCTATTTTTTTGCCTCGTTAGGTTTACCCTTCTTTCCTTTAGCCAAGCGGCTGGGCTCTTTGCTGTAGCCACGGATCTGGGTGACGTTGTTTCGTTTCATGTTTGATAGCAGGGAGCTTGCAATATCTGGGGTAAGGCCCGTTAGTTCTTCTAGCTCTCTGGTTGCAGTAGCCAGGTTGGTCCAACCTTTTTTGTAATCACATATTGCCTCGATCATTTCATCGTGGGTTTCAGACTTAGCCATTCTCTTGCATCCTCTCCTAAAACTTTTGCCCCTATGTCTATCTTAGCGCGTAGGGCTTTGACTATACGTTCATCGATGCTACCTTCACAGATTAGATCGATGTATGTTACGTTGTTCTTCTGTCCGATACGGTGAGCGCGGTCCTCGGATTGGATGCGCGTCTCAAGGTTGAAGTCATTGGCATAGTACACCACGAGGTTTGCTTCGGTCAACGTCAGGCCATAGCCAGCGGTAGCTGGATTACCAACAAAGAACTTGAGCGGGTGACTAGGGTTCTGAAAGTTAAGAACTGCTGCTGCCCGATCATCGTCAGATGTATCTCCATAGTATGACACCGCACATCCCTGCCCGAACTTCTTGTTGAGCGTCTCTGTAATCTGTTGGATATCGTACCGGAACCGTGACCAGATGATTGCTTTACCATCGTGCTCGTTGATGATCTCCTCGAGCGCATCCATTCGTTTGGATGGGAAGTACAGCATGTCACCGTCATCTGTCTTGAGGTGACCAGACATAATCTGTTGCAGGCGGAGCATCTGGGTTATTACAGCGGGGGCCGTGGACATCTCGCCACTATCCAGCAACACCATTGCGTGGCGTCTGATCTGCTCATACATTTGGAACTGATCAGGGGTCATGCCAACATAACGAGCGGTGTATATCTTGTCGGGTAGATCGAGGCAGTCCTTCTTTAGTACACGGAAGGAGAACATATCGATCCGGCGTGTTAGCTCATCAAGATTACGGAACCCTACGATCTGTTGGAAGGCGGCTTGTCCCATCTTCCTACGTTGCACTACGGCATAACGCCCTTGGAATGCGTAGTATGATTCGAAACCCAAGAGCCCAGGACGGAGGAACTCGCACTGCGAATAGATATCCATCGGACTTTTTGTTACGGGAGACCCTGTCAAGAGCCTTCTGTACTTGAAACCGGCAGCTATTTTCATTAAAGATTTAGTGCGTTTGGCCTTGTGGTTTTTGATTGTTGTTGATTCGTCTATTGCAATCATGCCCCTTGCGCCAAGCGCACCAGCCATCCACTGCCCTGCCTTCTGACCTTTGAGAGATGAGTAGGCTTCTACATTCATTACGAAGATTGTCAGCCCATCGAACTTATCTTTGACCGAGCGCATCTCTTCTTGTTGTTTCTTGTTGGGTCCAGATACCCAGCGTATTACTCTGTATGGTATATCATCGGACATGTGTTCTGGGATTTCTTTAGCCACCCAGTTGCGGTACACACCCTTGGGTGCGATGACCAAGGCGAAGTTAATCTGACCATCGAGGAACAGCATCGCCATGTTATCGATCAGGACTTTGGACTTACCTGTACCCATCTCCATGAACAGACCGAACTCTGGTCTATCCCAGCCGTACTCCAAGGCATCTACCTGGTGGTCAAATGGTTTTAATTTATATTTTAACTTGACAGTCATTACATAGCTCCACTATTGTCTACAGTACGGATAGCACGAGGCTACCGGATAAATCAACCCTGAAGAGGAAAAACTTTTATGAACGATATCTTTGAAGACTATTTCGATGAGGCAGGTGCCGTATCGAACATCGATGTGGGGACTGGCAAGCAACTTAGCCAACTGGTTCGTACACTCCGTGGAGTGGAGGATCAGATTGCTGATGCGGAGACACACCTTAAATCACTCAAGCAAGAGAAGCACAAACTCTCTGTGGAAAACATCCCAGCTTTAATGGACGAGATGGGTGTAGAGCGTTTGGATGTTGACGGGCTCACCGTAGAACGAAGGATGGTTGTTAGCGCATCGATCCCCGTTGATCGGAGGGACGAGGCATACACCTGGCTACGGGAGAACCGATTGGATGACATCATCAAGAACGATGTTATCATTTCGTTTGGCAAGGGCCAAGACAATGTAGCGGGGGACGTGGTCGGACTGCTCAAGGATCGGGGGTTTGATCCAAGTACCAAGACCCATGTACATCCGTCTACACTGAAGGCGTTCGTTAAGGAGCGCATCACTGACGGTAAACCAATCGATCTCGATATGTTCGGGGCATTCGTAAACAACACAGCACAGATAAAGAGGAAAGCATAATGGCTAATTCAAAAGACGAGCATGATAACTTTGAAGAGCAATGTGAGGACGATGCGATAGAGCGATCCATCGAAGATGATGCAATAGAGGCAGACATGAAGCGTCAAGACTCTGAACTGAATCAGATCATTAACTTTATAAAGGGAGAAAAAAAAGATGGGTAATCAAGTAGCTACGAAAAAAAGTGCAGAGTTAAGCACAGATGTCATGGACGACATCCTAGAGTTCGCGGGTGAAGGCGCATCATATGACAGCAGCGAGATGCAGATCCCGTTCGTCCGTGTGCTCCAAGCAATGTCCCCTCAGTTGAAGAAGCGTGAGGCTGACTACATCGATGGTGCAGAGCAGGGGGACATGTTCAATACTGTCACGGCTCAGTATTTTGGTGGAGACAAGGGGGTCACTGTGATCCCTTGCTATCAGACTACTAAGTATCTTGAGTTCACACCACGCGATCAAGGCGGTGGGTTCCGTGGCGAGATTCCGCCGACTGATCCTATACTACAACGCACTGAACGCCAGGGCTCGAAAGAGATCCTACCTACAGGCAATGAGCTTGTTAAGTCGGATCAACACTACTGCTTGGTCATTGACGCGGATGGCATCAGCCAGCCCGTTGTGATCGACATGAAGTCTACGCAGTTAAAGGTCAGCCGTCGTTGGAAGACACAGATTGCAATGCAAAAGATCAAGCACCCGAAGACCGGTGCAATGATCACACCACCCTTGTTCGCGACACAGTGGAAGTTTACTACTGTTGAAGAGAGCAATGACCAAGGTTCGTGGTTCAACTTTTCGATTGAGAAAATTGGCTTGATCGAGAACCGAGACCTAATGCTTGAGGCTAAAGCGTTTCGTGACAGCGTAGCCGCAGGTGAAGCAAAGGCTGTATCGGAGGAAGGTAGCTCCACTTCCGCCTCCAAACCCGTGGACGATGACATACCGTTCTAGGTTGCAGCTTTGGAGGGGCGCACTCGGACACGGTGCGCCCCTTTTAATTCACTAAGGGAGCAGTAAATGTCACAAGCAAAAAGATTACTTGCCACCTTTGCAGGGGCGAGCAATGCACATGGGACAACGATTGTTGGTCGCGTAGGGCGTAACGGAAAGGCCGAGTCACAGAGCCGAATAATCCGAGAGCCGTTGACCGAGGAGCTCGTTCAGTCTCACATAGATGGGGGCCAAGGTGTTGGCGCTATCCCGATCAACGATGAAAACAAATGTCAGTTCGGTTGTCTGGATATAGATGTCTACGATCTAAACCATGCCGAGCTTCAGGCTAAGATCCAGAAGATGAAACTTCCATTGATGCACTGCCGGTCTAAGTCGGGAGGCGCTCACCTCTATCTGTTTATGAAGGACTGGGAGTCAGCGGGTCAGGTTCGAGATTACTTATCAGAGATGTCGATTGCCCTTGGGCATAGCGGCTGTGAGATATTTCCAAAGCAAGACACCATCATTGCCGAGCGTGGGGATGTGGGAAATTTTATTAACATGCCCTACTTCAACGCTGAACTACCTCAGCGGTATTGCTTCAACAAGAAGACGGAAGCGTTAGAGCTAGACGAGTTCCTTGATGCGGTGGACAAGGCGCGTGTTTCGTTGCCCGAGCTCGAGGGGATAAAGTTTGCAGGCGAGCGCAAGCATTACACCGATGGACCTCCCTGCTTGGAGCATCTGTTTGCCGAGGGCCCGATCAGTGACGAGCGCAACAAGACTATGTTTATGTGTGGCGTGTACAACAAGCTAAAGTTTAGCGATGATTGGGAAGCCAGGTTAGAGGAGGACAACCGTACTCTATGCACGGAACCCCTGCCCTCACATGAGATCCTGAACCTCAGAAAGTCTCTAAGCAAAAAGGAATGGGGCTACACCTGCAAGGATGAACCGTTCAAGAGTTACTGTGATCCAGTTGTGTGTGCCGTGCGTAAGTTCGGGATTGGCAAGGATGCACCTGATGCACCAGCGGTCGGGGGCCTGACGATAATGTTGTCCGAGCCGCGTGTCTATTTCATGGACGTCAACGGATCACGGATACAGCTATCAACGGAACAACTACAGAACCAAGTGCTTTGGCAGCGAGCTTGTATGGAACAGATGAACATTATGCCTCCGACAGTTAAGCCTCAGAAGTGGCAGACGATGGTTAACCTGTTGATGCAATCGGCCACGCATGTAGAGGTGCCCGAAGAGGCTACGATAAAAGGTCAGTTCAAAGACCACCTCAAGTCCTATTGCACCAGCCAGATCAGGGCCATGGCCCCAGAAGAACTGGAGCTAGGTAAGCCTTGGACAGACGGAGACACTACCAAGTTTAAGTTAGAAGGATTAATCGAGTATCTGCATCACCGCAGGTTTAAGGTAGAGAACCGTGGGCATTTGATCCAGATGATTCGAGACTTGGAGGGAGATTCGGTTCACCAAAGTATTCGAAGATCTGATGGAACACGAACTACAATTCGATGCTGGTTCATACCTTCATTTGAAGAAAACAAAATTGAACTACCAATCAAGGAGATGAACGATGACATACCCTTCTAATAGACTCCTCCGAGTAGGAGAGGTTGCCAGTATGTTGGGTGTATCCAAGTCATACATCTACAAACTGTCAGCCCAGAAGTTAAACTTCCCCCAGCCAATCATACTAGGGGACGAGCACAGTAAGCGTTCGTCTAGTCGCTGGGTACTGAACGAGATCGAGGACTGGGTAAACTCCAGGCCAAGGGGCAAGGACCTATGATACCTAACTCCAAACTTATCTTGGGTCCTCCAGGCTGTGGTAAAACCTACCGCTTGATACAGGAGATCAAGAAGGCGTTGGAAGAAGGCACTCACCCGTCACGCATTGGGGTGATTTCGTTTACGCGCAAGGCCATTGAGGAGATGGTTACTCGTTCGTGCGCGGAGTTCTCGTTGGAGCCATCGGACTTTCCGTTTATGAGGACGAGCCATTCGTTTGGGTACAACGGGCTAGGGTTGCAGACACAAGACGTAATGCAGGGCGCGGACTATGAGGTCGTTGGCAAGGCAGTGGGTCTGAATTTCGAAGGCGAAGACAAGACCAACATCGACGAGGGAATAACCATGCCCACGATTGGTGGATCAGGGGCCCAGTACCTACAGATGATTACCCGTGCTCGGTATCGCATGATCCCACTGAACAAAGAGTTTAACGAGGCTGCGGATAGAAAGCTCCACTTCTTTAAGTTGGAGCAGGTAGCTAGGCAGATCGAAGAGTATAAGAGAAACTCAAACAAGTATGACTTCGTTGATATGATTGAGAAGTACATCGATATCGGGGAGCCGCCCCACCTGGACTATCTGTTTATTGACGAGGCTCAAGACTTCACACCGCTACAGTGGCGGATGGCCGAGAAGCTGGCTGAGTTCTCCGACAAAACAATTATTGCGGGGGATGATGATCAGGCTGTGCACCGTTGGACTGGGGTAGATGTTAATCTGTTTATTAATTCCTCCACAGACATAGAGGTTTTAAAGCAATCATACCGCATACCAAAGCAGGTGCACCGGTTAGCGAGGGGCCTTGTCACTAGGATCGATGGCCGTGTACCTAAAACATTCTTAGCTCGGGAGGAGTTGGGGGTGGTGGAGTTCGTCTGGCATATGGATGATATTCCT
>Ga0208645_1003857_pt1 | contig 10906 bp, 3 predicted proteins | sample VirMetDEL_Sep_01_FD_184519 | JGI IMG/M metagenome (GOLD analysis project Ga0208645, IMG submission 184519) | Aqueous microbial communities from the Delaware River and Bay under freshwater to marine salinity gradient to study organic matter... | ecosystem: Environmental > Aquatic > Marine >...
AGCTTTATCAGAACGTTGAAGAAGTAGCCGATATAGAAGTTACTTTAGAAAAGGTAATTGATGGCTACAAGCTCATTTTCGATTTAGCCACTGGTGGTGCTTGTGAGATGGATCTTGTTTCTGCTGCAAAGTCAAAATGTGATGTCTATGTCGCTATTTATGATGACGGATTATCACACGCTACCGGTGTGCCACGAAATGTTTGCATGAATTCTGGCATGTCAGTAAGTTCTGTTAGTTATAGCTATAGCATTGATGGTAATGCTACTGAGTCTGTAACACTAGTTGGTAATGATAGATTCTGGAATAATGACGCTATTACTAAAACCCCAAGCACAATTTGGACCGGTAATCCATCATCAAATATTGATGGAACCGACACTCCAAAATCTGGCGTAGTTCGTAGAACTAATGTTCTAATTGATCAGTCAACACTACCAGCAGAGGTGATCACTCAGGGTGATCCAAACAATATTGTTGGCAATGGTAGCGGTCTACATATCCAGAGTATTAGTGTAAGTGCTGATTTCGGTCAGGACAGCATTCAGGAACTCGGTAGATTTGGGCCTTACACCCGATATGCTACGTTCCCAGTTGAAGTAACCACAGAATTTGAGGTTATTGCAACTTCTGGCGATCTGGTTAGTGTTTCTGGTAATGCTCCAAATCTTCAGAATAGAGGTATCGTAATTAAGGATACTGCTGGCACTGTTATAAATTGTGGCACTAAGAATAAGCTAACATCAGTTTCTTACTCGGGTGGAGATACTGGTGGTGGCAATGCTACTATTACATATTCTTATTCAACCTTTAATGATTTGAGGGTATGTGGAGGAACTATACACACTTAGGATTTGAATGGACGAAATATTTTACGAAAAATTATTGTATCGAATATTACAAGGTCGTCTAAGAATAAGATTTGGCGACCTTGTTCTATATATTTATGAGCCCTCTAAAGATCTTATAGAGGAATCTTTCGATGTATATGATGATGCTTATCATAAGGCTTATTTTGGCGGGGTTCCAATCAAGAGCGAACTAATGCAAACTCTCATAGATAATAATTTATGGAGCCCACTTGACGATAGAGAGGCAGACAAATTAGAAAAAGAAATAGAAGAATTAAAAGTTGATGCCTATAAGAACTTCTATGATAAAAGGTATTTGAATACCATAAAAATAAACATAGCAAGAATCAACAAGTCTTACATAAAATATAAAACCAAAAAAATGGCACTAGACCATACTTCTTGTGAGGGTGTCGCTAATTTTTCTAGATGTCTTTGGCTAATATCAAAAACAACATTTACGCAAGATAAAAATCTATATGATTGGAGTGAATACACCCTATCTTCAGTTATGGAAACATATAATGAAGAACAAATTACTTCTGCCCAATTTAGGAAGATAGCCAGAACGGACCCTTGGAGGTCTATGTGGAATACTGGTAAAAAGCAATCTAATTTATTTGGGCGACCATCCTTTGAGCTAACTAAAGATCAATTATCGTTGTCATCTTTCTCTACTTTATACGATAATGTTTATGAGAGCCATGATTGTCCACACGATAAAGTTATAGAGGATGATGATTGTCTAGATGGTTGGCTCATCACCCAGAAAAGAGAAAGTGATAAGAATAGAACACAAAAGGAAGTTGACGCATTAACAAAAAATAGCAAGATAGCAAATTCTCAAGAAGTTTTTGTAATGGCTAGGAATGAAGAGGCCGCACAAGAAATATATAATCTTAACAACCCAATGGCTAGAAATGTAATTAAACAAAGAAATGAACAAATAAAAAATGAGGGTAGTGTTAAGTTTACGGAGTTGGCTGACGTTAAACAGGATATAGCTATTCAAAGCCACCAACAGGCATTTAGTAACATTAAAGGAAAGGTAAGATGATGGATAATGATTTTTTGAAAGAGTCTTTAAATCTTAAATTTGCAAGGGAATCGAGAAATAAAGAAGTGTCTAGAGATAAACTATTTAAGGTTGCAAAAAAGAAAATACAAACAACAATGATAGGGGCCCTATCAACAGTAGAAGAGAGTTTTGGTTTTCTTTGGGCTATGGGCTTACCAGAAGAAGAAAAAACAGAAGAACAAAAAAAAGTACAAGAACTTTATGAAGAAGCGAGGGCGAAAATATTAGATAGAGGAAATACACAGATAAGGAATTTAGAGTCTGAGTTCGTTAACTATGATATCAACAGAAAAAAATACCTCATTAATTTACCAATGATAAAAGAAGGAGAGGCTAGAGATGACGGATAAAAACAAAGACAAAGAAAGAATAGTTGAGAGTGTTGACGATGAAAATAACCCAGTAAAGGTTATCGTTAGAAGGCCAACACCAGAAGACTATAGAGATTCGCAGATAGAATATAACAAGGCGTTTAGAGAGGCTCTTGATTCTGGTGCCCTTCTTCGTCAGAGGTTGACGGATTACATGCGAGAGCAGGGCATATGGAACGATGAGAAACAGAAAAAGAATGATGAGTATGTAGATAAGATCAGAGCTAAAGAAGACGCCCTAAAGGGTGGTGGTATTAAGCTTTCTGAGGCTAGAGAAATTGCTATTGAACTCAAAAAGCTAAGATCTGAATTTCAGTCGTTTTTAGCTGAAAGAAATGCTCTAGATTCTAATTCAGTAGAGGGTCAGGCCGACAACGCCCGCTTTTCTCATCTTGTTAGATTGTGCATCCTAAATAATGAAACAAGACAGCCAATTTTTCATGATCAAAAACAGTACGACGCTGTATCTGATCAACCTTGGGTGATTGAGGCTTCTTCGCAGTTGGCTAATATGATTTATGGTCTTGATCCAAAATATGTTGACAATCTTGAAGAAAACAAATTCCTGAAAGAATTTAAATTTGTTAATGAAGATCTTCAATTTATTGACAAAGAGGGTCACTTAGTTGACGCAGAAGGAAGATTAATCAATGAAGATGGCCGATATATAGCCTATAGAACTGAAGAGGGCCGAAAGAATAAAGACCCAGACGATGTTTACTTTGTGAACAGAAAGGGTGAAGAGGTTGTCTGTATAACAAATGAAGACGGTGAAGAAGATTGGGTTAAACTAGAACTCAAAGAAAGAAAGCCGTTTTTAGATGATGATGGAAAACCAATTGATAACTTTTCTTCTGCCCCAAAAAACGAAGAAACAGAAGAGGTAAAATCAACCAGAAAAAAGAGGTCAACAAAAACGGAAGCAAAGACAACATAATTGTGTATTAAAAATACGAGGACTTACAGTTGGGGGAAACTTTTTATAGGGGGTTTCCCCTACTTTTTTAAAAAATGGAGCAAAGATGGCACAGAGGTTTGACCTTACAGCGCAGCTACAACTACAAGCCCCCACCAACACAAGACAAGTAGTAAATCAAATAAGACAGCAGTTACAGGGCGTTAATGTAAATGTTGATGTTCAGGCTAACGCTAGGGCTGTTCAACAGGTAAATCGCTCTCTGCAAAATACTAGCAAGCAGGCTAATAACGCTTCTAGATCTATTGGAACTTTAAATAAAAATCTATCTGAAGCCGCCCGTAGATTCGGTATTATAACACTAGCAACTGGCACAATGCTTTCTTTTGCTCAGTCCGTAAAGAAGGCCGTCAGGGAAGCTGTAGAGTTCGAAAGAGAGCTTGTTAAAATTTCTCAAGTTACCGGTAAGAGCGTACAGCAATTAAGTAGCTTAACGTCCGAGATCACAAGACTTTCTACTTCTTTAGGTGTTTCTTCTAGTAAATTACTAGAAACTTCTAGGGTTTTAGCTCAAGCCGGTTTTTCTGCTGACGAAACAAGAAAAGCACTTGACATTTTAGCAAAAACAACATTAGGGTCATCTTTTGATGATATAACAAAAACAGTTGAGGGCTCGATTGCCGTATTAAGACAGTTCAGGGCCGAAGCTCTTGCTACTGGCGGTGAAATCAAATTTCTAGAACAGACGCTAGATGCTATTAATAGTGTTTCTAAAAGTTTTGCCGTTGAATCTTCTGACCTTATTGCAGTTATTCAGAGAGTCGGTGGCGTGTTTGCCAGTGCCGGTGGTAGCGTTAATGAACTTATCGCACTATTTACTTCTGTTCGCGCAACAACTAGAGAATCAGCAGAAACTATTGCCACTGGTTTGAGAACCATTTTTACTAGAATCCAAAGAACCGACACTGTTAATCAGTTAGAACAGTTAGGAATTTCTCTAAGAGACGCACAGGGTAGATTCGTTGGTGCCTATGAAGCTGTTCGTAGATTGTCTCTAGGGCTATCTGCATTAGATCCAAGAGATTATAGATTTAGTGAAATTGTTGAAGAGCTTGGTGGCTTTAGACAAATTGGTAAGGTTATTCCACTCATTCAGCAATTTACTGTCGCTCAAGATGCACTTAATGTCGCACAGTCGGCTTCTGGATCAGTAGCTGAAGACGCACTAACAGCACAGCAATCATTAGCTGTTCAGGTCCAAAAGGTTAAAGAAGAGTTTGCCGCCTTGATTCGCCAGTTCGCTGATAGTTCTACATTCAGATCAATAGCGAGTGCGGCCCTACAGTTAGCAAGCGCCTTAATAAAAATTGGTGAAGCTCTGGAGCCCGTATTGCCACTACTTACTAGTCTTCTTGCCCTAAAAATTGGACAAGGTTTAGCACCCGGCTTGGGTGCTCTTCTTGGGTTTGGAGGGAGAAGAAAATATGGCGGCGGTGTAATTAGAAAATTTGCTAGCGGCGGTTTTGTTCCGGGCGTTGGTAATAGTGACTCAGTTCCAGCAATGTTGCAGCCGGGAGAATTTGTTATTAGGAAAAGCAGCGCCCAAAAACTTGGTGCTGAAACTTTGACTGCGATGAATGAAAATCGTTATGCTGTTGGCGGTCTTGTAATTAAAAACTTAAAAAGTGAAGAATTTGCTGGTTTATTTGCTAGACCAAAAGGTGCTGATTCAAGTGGTAAGCCAATAACTATAGCTGGAGATGCTATTTCTAAAGGGGGTGAAAGTTTAAATACAGAAGTCTTAGCTGTTCAAGGTGCTCCAAAATCCTATTTTATTGGTGGAACAGATGAAGAAGCTTTTACTAGTAAGGCTGAATCTATTTTAACTACAGGTATATCTGAAATATTATCTACGATAGTTGGAGATCCATTAGCTGCTTCAGACGCAGCACCAAACGTAATTAGATCTATTGGAGTTTCTGATATAGCTGGAAAGATATTTGAAGGCGTAACAAAAGCAGCAATACAAGACTTTAGAGAAGGTGGGGAAAGAGCGGGTTTTGATATTCCGAGATTTTTAGAGCAAAGCGCACAAGCTGGAACATCTCTACCACTATTATCTAATTTGTTTAATAACGGTGCAGCTTTACCCAATATTGATTATGATAATAAACTAACAGAAAGTTATAACAATAGAGCTTCGTTACTAAAAAAAGCTGCAACTGCTGGGTATTTTGGAAATAATACTAATTTAGTAAAATTTCAAGATCCTATATCTACAGATCAATTAATAAAATCAAAGAAAAGCAAAGAGCTATCTCCAAAAGCAGCAAGAAGATTTGAAGAATTGGGACAAGCTAGAGAGGTTGCTAGAAAAAGAATTTCAGACAAAAAAGTTTTTGAGTTAATAAACAATAGAATATCGGCACAAAGAAAAAACCTTAGAACAAAATTTGCAACTGGTGGTTCAGTTAAAAAGTTTAATGCTGGAGGTGTTGCTAAAGTAAAATCAGCCAAATTTTCTGATTTTAGAGAGATTGAAAATTTTATGAATTCTATATGGGGCAATGGTATTCAAAAACTAAGGCTCAGTGGAGAAAAAATTGGTGCTATGGATTCTTGGCAATTCAAACACCCCAAAGTTGGCTCTATATCACTAACAGGTCAAGAAACGGCCGACCTTTATAAATATTTACAATTGAAACAAAAATCTTTATTAAAAACTAGTGGCTTTAAAATAGATCCAACAGAAGCAATTTTATCTTACAAAACTGATTCTAGCAATATAAATATGGGATTAACAAATAAACAATTAGATAAAGAAACAAAAAGAGAGATATCTGCACTTAAAAAAGTTTCTACTGATAAACTACCAAAAAAATTGTTTTCTGGAATTGGCTCAGTTAGACAGGGCCTTATACGAAACCAAGTTGGTAATGATCTATTAAAAGCAATAGGTAAAACATTCTCTTTACCCGGATTTTTATCTACTAGTTCTGACCGCTCTGTTGCTAAACAATTTGGAACGGGCATGATGTTAGAAATCATGACCAACCCAATGAGAAAGGGTGTGGCAGCAGATAAACATACATCTAGTGACAATGATTCGGAAAAAGAATTTATTTTACCACCCAATTCAAGATTTAAAATTCTAAAGTCAAGACTCAATAAGCTGAATCTCCAACAATTAAATCTTGGTGGCTTAATTCAAAAATTTGCAACTGGTGGTGATGTTGGCACTGATACAGTGCCAGCACTTCTAACGCCCGGTGAATTTGTAATAAATAAATCTTCCGCACAAAGTATCGGTTATACAAATCTTAGCAATATGAACAAAACTGGTGTCGCTAAATTTGCTAAAGGCGGCCCAGTTGGTTTCCAGATGTTTCAAACCGGCGGCAAATCAACAACAATAAGCGGAAATCAACTTAATGATGTAATAAATGGCGGATCTATTACTGTACAGCTTGAATGTTGCGATGATGATAAAAAGAAAAGTGATGATAAAAAGAAAAGTGATGATAAAGATGATGCTCAAAAAGATCAAAAAGACAATCTTGATAAGAGTAATACCGCTCTTGGGGCTTTTACTTCTAAAATGGATAAGGTTGCCGGATCTCTTCAGAGTTTTGTTTTTCTTGGTGGTTTAGCTGCTTCTTTAGGTGCTCAGTTTGGCGATTTAAGTGAAGAGACACAAGCAGCTATAGCTGAAACATCTGGTTTTGTTACCGCTGTAGCTGGAACAGCTGGCACTATACTTCAGATGGTATCTAGTGTTTTATCTAGCACGGCTTCTAATACCGCAAATTCTGTTTCAACGGCGACAAATACCGCAGCAACAAACGCTAATTCTGCGGCTCAGTCCAGAGCCGCCGCTACTGGTTCTGGGCTTGCCGCTGGTATAGGTTTGGCTGTTGTGGCTATTACAGTCGTTGCTGCTGCATTCAAATTTTATGCTGCTCAAGCAAGAGCAGAGGCAAAATCTTTAAAAGAAGCTTCTGATAGCCAATTTAAAGCAATACAAGATGGAACTGGTTCTATAAGAGATTTTACTGATTCTATATCGCAGGCCAGTCAAAAAGAAGCACAGGCCGCTGCGCTTGATGCTGGTAGTACTGGGGCATTATTCGCTGGTGCTGGAGGTGCGTCTATTGGCGCCACTATTGGCACAATGATTGCTCCCGGTATTGGTACTGCTATCGGTGCCGTTATTGGTGGTGCTGGCTTTGCTATTGTTGGTGGGCTTGATGCCTATACAAACGAATTAGATAGACAAGCTGATATAGCAGCAAGGTTTGGGGAAGAACTAGAAAGAAGTGCTAATACTTTGGGGTCGTTGGCTCAAGCTCAGGCTAATTTCAAACAGGCACTTAGCGATATTGATATAGAAGAAAATTTAACTCCAGAAGAAAGAGTTTCAAGAAGATTGACGGCACAAGCTGAAGTCGGTCCAACAAACCAATTAGCTATAGCCGAAGCTAATAGGCAATTAGAATTATTAGCTAAAGAAGTTGATAAGCCGGTATCCCAATTAACAAAAGCTGATTTTGAAAAATTTCCAACATTAGCTAATACATATGATTTAGCAACTAAGACTCTTGCGACAGCCACACAGGGTTTGGCCCAAGATGTATCAGAATCAAGGAAAACATTAGCTGAAGCCGCCTCAATAGAATTAACTGGCGATCAAAGTTTTGATGAAGTAATAGCTTCTGGTGGACAAGTCGCACAAGCTTTACAAGCGTCTAGGCAAGCAATAATAGTTGATGCCCAAGCAAGAAGAGACTCACTACAAGCGCAGCTACAGGGCGATATATCTGCTGACAAGCGGGCCCAAATAGAACAACAGATTATAGATACAGACGAAAGACTAAATAGACAATTAAAAGATCAATACGATGGTCTAAAGGCTATGAACGAAGAGGCTAGGAAAAATAAGATAGCCTTAGAGCAATCTATAGCCGCACAAGAGGCGTATCGTCAATCCTTAATGCGTATTATGGATTTCACAAATTCTTTAGTTGCCGCAGAACAACAGCTTAATCAATTTGAAGATAGCTTAAGTAGTATGGAGGCTCTTAATAGTGGTAGGAGTTTGGATTTCTCAACAAGAACGCCAGCCGGATTAGATGATTTATCTCAGGTAGGAGATAGAGGTGCATTTGAACAGGGTATTGATGCGATAGCTCAGAATCTTGGACCAGAAGGACAGAGGTTGGCTGGTATAGTTAAGAACACAAGTAGATTGATAGAAGACGCAAATGCAAATTTGATTAATGTTAGGTTTGACCCAACTGGAGATTTGCCAACAGCTACAGAAGTTCTTAATCAGCTTGGGTTAAGCGAAGCAGATTTAGGGCCAGCTTTTGGTAAGTTTAAAGCCGACTTCACTAAAGCTATGTCTGACGGCATTTTGTCTCCAGAAGATTTTGATGATATATTTGGTCCAATTATTGAAAATGCAGAAAAATCAGCAGAGGCACTTAAAAAGGCGAATGATCTACAGAATAGACAGCTAGACCTTTATGGAAAATATATAGATCAACTTCAAGCACAAAGAGATAAAGAAATAGCAGCAAGACAAAGCGTTGTTGATGCCCAGCTTAAAGGGGCAGAATTAAGGGCTCAAGGTAGAGGCGGCGAGCTTTCAGCATCACAAAGAGCTGGCTTTGCTAGACAGAGGGCTCAAGTTGGTCTTGGCGGTATAACAGACACAACCGGTAGACAGGTACAGGCTGGTAATTTAGCTCAGGTTGCAGCAACGAAAGCGGCTGCAAAAGCAGAGAGAGAAAAAATAGCCCAACTAAAACAATCAACTAATTTTGATAGATTGTCAGCGCAGCAAAAACAGCAGCTTATTGCTAGGGATAAAGAGCTTATCGATATAATAGGTAAAACTTCTGACGAAATAGCTAGAATGTCAGAATCTACAGAAGAGGCCGATGCGGCATTAGAAGCTATTGGCGCAGCAGCAGCTAGGAGAGAGGCATTAGCCGGTATCGTTGAAGATTTTGTCGTTGGTGGTCAGCAAGAAAGGCTTGATATAAATAAAGCGTTTGCTGGCATACAGCAAGCTGTAGCGTCTGGATCTCTACAGGGGCAAACAGATGAGCAAAGAAAAGCAACAGTAGAAATGCTTGACAGACTTGGGGATGTATCCATACCCGGAACAGGAGGAATGTCTGCAAAACAAGTTAAACAAGAACTTGTATTTAGGGACGCCGTAAGACTAGGTTTAGATCCAGCCGTCGCCAAGCAGCTAGCCACACAGACTACAGAAGAACAAAGACTTATACAGGCTTTAGATAGATTGACACAGGTTATGGAAGCTGCCGCTGGTGTACAGGCTCAAGGAAACGCTATGGGTGGACTTGTTTATAGGGCTAATGGTGGAGGAATATTTAAGCCAAAAGGAACTGATACTGTTCCAGCTATGCTTACACCGGGAGAGTTTGTCTTAAGAAAATCCGCCGTTGATAAAATAGGTGTTGGGCCATTAACGTCTTTAAATAATGGCGATTCTAGTATGGTTTATCGCCAATTTGGAGGATCTATTGGTAGAGAAGGTCAACAAGATACTTATGGTTTTGAACAAAATTATCGAGGCGGCACACAGTTTACAGGTCAATCGCCAAACGTAAATATAGCAACGCCAGAAATGCTTAAAAGGGCATTTACTGAAGATATCATGAATATGTCACCTAAAGATCTGCTCGGCGCTATTCGTCAAACAGCCGGTACTGATAGTGAAGCATTCAAAGCTGCTGCTAGATTGTATCGGATGGGTCAACTTACGTCAAATAAAGTTGATATAGAAGGCATGATACTTCCAGCCCAAAAGGTGTTAGAAAATTTAATAGCAAATATTGATATGATTGAAGAGGCTAGCGGTGCTGGAATAACTATTAGAGCGCCTAGAGCCAATGAATCGGTTATGGGTTATGTTAAAAAACTTCAAGGTCTTGATCTAGAAATTCCAATGGAGAGTATGAGACTATTGAATGGTTTTTCTGGCAGAAATACTAAACCGCTCATTGACAAACTAGCAGATTTTCAGGTGCGAAATATACCACAATTTCTAGCCAAAGACATGCTAGGAGTTTTAAGGAAATACAGATTTAACGAGGATGATGAAGACATTACATTTAAGCAATTTAATAAGGACCTTGGTAATGCATCTGGTGGATTTTCTGAAGATCTATTCAATGAAAAACATGGCGCAGTAAGGTTTGGTGCTAGAACAACAATAAGCCCACTAAGTAGACAATACAAAAGAAAAGAAGCCGCCTCTAGAGATGAGACAATTTTGAGATCTTCTGGAATATTTTTTAATAAGGGCGGTATGGTTCCAGATACCGTTCCAGCGATGTTGACACCCGGCGAATTTGTAATGAACAGAGAGAGCGTAGCAAAACACGGAATAGGTTTTATGAAATCGTTAAATCAGGGTAATGTACCGGGATTTAATAAGGGTGGCCTTGTTGGTGGTGGCGGCGTTCAATATAGGCAAAATGGTGGCCAAATAAACGGTGGCGGTGGATCATTATCTGTTGATCCAAGCAGAGTTCAAACTGTTTTTGATAATTTTATTGGCAATTTTTCCGGCGTGTTCGATAATATTGTGAAGAGTTTTAGTGGCTTACAAAATTCACTTACACAATTAGCTCAGAGTATGTCTGGGTTTACAATG
>Ga0208645_1003869_pt1 | contig 10887 bp, 7 predicted proteins | sample VirMetDEL_Sep_01_FD_184519 | JGI IMG/M metagenome (GOLD analysis project Ga0208645, IMG submission 184519) | Aqueous microbial communities from the Delaware River and Bay under freshwater to marine salinity gradient to study organic matter... | ecosystem: Environmental > Aquatic > Marine >...
TGCCCTGTCCTGAGCTAGGGTCAAATCCTGCATCTTGAATAACTTTATCCATCTGCACAGATTTAAATTCCTTCTCAACAGCTTCAAGCTCTTTGATACGCTCACGCATCTGCTTGATAGCATTATTATCTTGTGTTTCTTCTACTGTATTTTCTACTTCGTTTTCCATATTCTCTCCTCTCCCAGTTTCTACTAACTACATTATCCTGGGGTAAATAATGCGATAGGCGACAAGTTATAATTAAAGTACAAATGAGAATTGTCAGCCACTTCTAGCTGTACCGAACTAAGCGATTTAAATACGCAGCTTACACGCTTGCAATAAGCTGGAGTTGCAACATCTATTCGAAGCCGACTCTTGCCAGGCTATACTATATATTGTACCACCATATGTTGTATGTACAAGTATTAAACTTCAGATAATCCTGTAACTCTACGACCAGTTCTAGCAGCCCCTGTTGTTGGTGAGAACTCTGATGCTTGTTCTTCTTCTAATAATCTTATTTGTTCTATTTCTTCAGGACTTTGAAATACTGCAGCCTCTGTGTATTCTTCTAAACCAAACTGTTCTTCTGCTTCTATACCACGTTCAGCTTGTAAAGATTGTATTGTTGGCAGTTGTGCTTCTGCAGCTGCAAATATTTGTCTGGCTTGTGTTTGTGACACACCAGCTCTTTGTAATTTTTGAGCAAATTCAGTTGATATATCAAACCCTGCTCTAGCTGCTTCTCCACCAATTTGTGCAGTAGTTATTCTGCCTGAAACAATCTCTTCACCTATTGTTGGGTCTAAAGCACCCATAAATATAGATTCAGGTGTAAGTTCTAAACCAAACTCTGTCGCATAAAACTCTTGTACTTGTGGTATATTTTCTTGTATTCCCTTATAAACAGTATCTATTCTTTGTGCAAACTCACGAGCAGATACTTCTCCATCTATAAGTCCAGTAAGTCTATCTTGCAATAACGTTACTGATGTATCTCTAGGAATACCATATTCAGATAAAGTACCTATATAACTTTCTTTTAATCCTGTGTATGTAACTTCATCAAACTTAACTGTTCCATCAGGTCTTTTATTACCTGGAAATTCTGCAGCATAAGCATCTGTTTTTCTGACATTAGATATAGCTACATTAGGGTCTCCCGTTTTAGCCCACTCTGAAGCAAACAAATCTAATATGCTTGGTGGTAAATTAGGATATAAACTTTCTGCAAGTTCTAAGTATGTAGCCATTATAAGTTAACTCCTGTCTGTGATACTGAGCCTTGTCCTAAAGCATTTTGTAATGCCTTACTAGCATCAACACTTACTTGATTAATATTTTGTTCTAAACCTTTTTCTCTTAATGTAGTTTGTGCTGTTGAGTAATCATTACTCTTAACCATTTCTTGCCACCAGCCTTGTGTTTCATCTGCTGTCTGACCCCATACAGAAGTAGTTAAGTTTCTCCAAGGTCGTGCAATATCTTCATAGGTAAGTTCTGGATTAGTATAATTACTAAAAGCAGCAAGTCTTGATTGTTTTAGTGAGTTAACTAAAGCGTCTTCATAGTCTGGGTCATCTCTTAATCTACCTGCTATAGATGCAACTTCATCCTGAGTTAAAGAACCTAAAGATGGTCCTAACCATTTTCTATACAACTCTACAACTTCTTTTTCTCTAGCTGCAGTTCTATCTACATCACCAAAACCAGATGTAGATATAAGATTTAACATCTCAGTATCTCTTTCTCCAGTTTTATATGGGTCAGCAAACAACTGTAATTGTTCTGCTGTTTTTAAATCTGACCAAGTACCAGTAATGTTTTTGTTACTTACCCACTGTATCAATCCATCAGGGACATTAGATACACCTAAAGCTTGTAATTGATTTTTGTAATAAAGTTCTAAATCATCTCTTTGTCTTTGTGCCTCTGCAGGGTCGGATAGCTCTATGTCCATCCAATCTCTTTCTGCTTGATTATGTGTTTGATACCAAGTAGTAGCTCTCCACTCTGCTTCAGATATATCTCTATTTTCTAAAGCAGCTTCTGCTTGTAACTCTATAAATTGATTATCAAGTAACCAAGGTCTTAGTAAAGCTTCTTCCTTATATGTTTCAACAAACGAAGCAAATGGGTCACTATCCATACCAATAAGTTGATTGGTGTTACCAGATAATATAGCTGTTTTATCAAACCAACTTTTACTTGGAGAACCATTAGGTCCTTTGTATTCAAATCCCTCTGTAAGTAATCCTGCTTCAAACAAATCATTACCAACAACATCATAAGCCATCCATATTGTACTTCCTGTGTATAGGTCTCCTGCACCAGGAACAGCATACGCTAGATACAATGTTCCTTCTACATCCCATACTTCTGCACCTACTGGTACATTATTAAGTTCTACTGGGTCTAAGTTATCAGGTACAAATGTATTATCACCAGTATCATCACCAGTATCATCACCAGTATCATCACCAGTGTCATCAACATCTAATACACAAGCTCCTATATTTGAATCCCAAGTGTAACCAGGTCCACAGCTATTTTCATCAATTACTATAACTTCAGCATTACCACCACCTAAGTTTGGATTTCCTGTTGAATTACCACTAACAGTTACCTCACCTGTTGTACCACTTTTTAAATTATTAATTACATTTTGTCCAGGAGTAGTTCTTCCATAATCTGAATTTTCTAGTGCTTCTATAGTTTCTAGTAAAGATAAATACTCTTTTCCTGAAGGTGTTACTCTTGCCCAGTCAGAATCAGCAACTCCGTAAAACTCACCAACTTTTTTTGTATCTAAAACAATGTCTGCAGGGTCAGGTTGTATTTCTGCTTCTGCTCTTCTTATTTCAGCACGTGTAAGTTTGCCCTGTAAAAAGTCACCCATAGCATCATCTTCTGTACCATAACCTAAGAACTCAAACCAAGTAGTTATTCCATAACCAGCTTGTCCAGGTTGTAATGGACCAGATTGTATTGTCTCTGTTTGACCTTTTTTACCAGCTTTTTCTGCATTATTAATATCACTACTAGCTAAATTGTAAGTTTTTTGTACAGCATATTTCTGACTTGATGTTAAAAATACACCTTGACTAGCTAGTTCTTTTAATCTTTGTTCTTTTTTATTTATAGGTAATTTTTTAAAATCTTCCCATTCCTGTGTTGTAAGACCTCTAGTTTTATTATCTTGTATAACTTCTGCCAATGTTCTTCCACTGGTTTCTCTAGGTTTTACTCCAGGGGTAGTAATAACTTCTTCTACTGGTTTTTCTTCACCTGTAGAACTTGTTACTGTTTTTCTAGCTTCATCATAATAAGTTACATCTTTTGTTTTAAATTCAGGTAAATCAGATGTTAACACCCATCCTTCTGCTTCATATACGGATACAACATTTTCATCAACCATTGAGTAAGAACCACTAGGTGTTCTCATTTGTACTAATGCCATTATCTAATCTCCCTTGCTGAGCCAGGAGTTTTTTTAACAATACCTCTGTTAGCTTCTGGAACTAAAGAAGAAAACAATTTAGCAATCATCTTTTCTTCTCTTCCCATAGGTCCTTGATTAGGAGTATTAATATCTTTAGCAACAAATTCAGGTTCCTGAGGTATTAAAGGACCAGGTATGTAACCTTCTTCTGGCACAGGTATACCTCTATCAGGAGCATCATCTGCCATAACTTTTGTAGTTCCTATTGTAGATTCAGGTTTTATAGCTATCTCTTTATCTAATATAGTTTTAAATTTATTTAAATCATTTTGTATATTTTGTGGCATAGACTCTATTGTCTCTTCACCTGTCTTTATTTTCATAGCTCTACCAGGTCCACCAAACCAAGCTACTCTTACTAAATCCCAGGAGTTATATCTTTTAAAATAATCTTCAGCTAAATTTTTAGCTATTTTATCTTGTAATGCTGGGTCTTGCCATTCATCTTTTCTAAAATCAAAATTAACTATTCCTGCGTCTTTTGCAAATTTATTAAAATCTATATCTAATAACCCATAAGCACCTAGTGCTTGTGCGACAACCACAGGTCTTCCATTTTTTTCTTTAGTAACAAAACCTAACTCGTTAAATTGTTTAACTTTGTATGCTCTTTCTGACTCTGTTCCATAAATGTAAATCTCTACAGGTGTATGCAATGTCTGATAAGGTTGCTTTTGACCTTCAGTTTCTACAAGTTTTATAGCTTTTAAAGCTGTATCTATTAGTGATGGGTTTATATCTGGATTCATTTCTTTTGCCATAATACTACCCTGGTCTCCTAGAAATGTTATTAATAATACGCAAACGGCTATTTTGTATGTCTTCACCAGCTTGTAACGCTTCTTGTTCTTTTTGCGTAATTTTATCAAAGGTTGATAATAACTCTGCACCTGGGTCAATTTGTTCTCCTACATCCATTTGTGGTTCAAACTCAGTTGAATACATATCCAGTGTAACAGGTGTTGCATCAGGTAAGTCTTGTGGTATTGTTTGACCATATGCTTTCCTTGCTTCTGCATTATAAACATCGTACAATAAACCAATCTCATATTCCTTAGGGTCACGACCTAATCTTTGTCTAAATAAACCTTTTACATCTTGTGCTATAGAATCGTAATTAGGTGGTAAGTATGGCTGTATATTATTAAAACTAGGTAATGGATTGTCTATATAACTTTTTAGAGCTTGTTTCCATCCTTGTTCTGCTTTACCAACACCCATAATGTTTGCTAATGTCATAACATCTTTCATAGCTTCACCATCTACTTCAGGGTCAAAGAAACCTGGTCTAAAACTTCTACCGACTTTTTTACCAAGCAAACCTGCATTCACTAAGTCAGCTTGTAAGTTTCTTATCTCATTAGGTGTCATATCTGTAAATGTATTGTTATCTCCTACTTGATAAAAGTTATTAGGGATAGCTCCTATAGTTGTTTCTTGACCTTGATATACAATTTGTTGTGCTGGGTCAACACCAATAAATTTTGTAGGTTCAGCTATGCTAAGTCCTACTGCTTGTCTAAACGCTTCATCATCGTCAAAATATTCTACTGGTGTACCTTTACCAACAATAGTTACATATTCTCCTAAACCTAGAGTTATAGCATACTGTGCTGCTTCTTCTGTACTAGGAGCTGTACGAAGTAAATCTATTTGTTCTTGTGTTAAGAAAGGTGCAGGTTCACCTGGTCTTAGAGGTGTTTGAATCCAACCTAGTAAATTTTCTACAAATGTTTCTTTGTCCATTAGACTTCTTCTCCAGCAAGTATGTTGTCTTTAAATTCGCCTTGTAGTTCTGATTTTAACAGGTTTTGGTAAACAGAGTTGAATTGTGGATATTGTACTACTAAATACTCACCATATTTTCTAAGCAAGTCTCTCATACCTACATAGTTATCTGATTGTTTCCAAATAGTTTTACTACCTGTAGCTTTCTCTACTTCATCAATAATAATTTGTCTACGTCTTAAGTAGGCTTGTAATCCTTTAATAGCTTGATATTCAGATAGTCTTGGGTCTTTAGCCATACGCTCTAATTCTTCTATTTGCATATTTATCGTAGGTCTTTCTGGTAACCCAACAATAGTATCAAATCCATAACCCCAGTATGTTTGTGCTAAGTTATCTTGGTATTGCTTCTTTAAAGCTCTAGCTTGTACAGAGTTGTCATTCTCTATACCTAAATCTCTTTGCCACTGTGTAAACTCTACAAATCCTTTTATCTTTGCTTGTAACGCAGCGTGTTGCCTAGGACTTCTAGGAACTGCAGCACCTTCTAAATAGTTATCTTTTATTTGTCCCCAGGACAAATCAGAGTATGAAGGTTCTGGGTTAGCGTAAAAAGCAACTAGGGGATATTCTTTATAAATATCTTCACTAGCTTGTAGCCACTTACTACCTTCTTTAGTAACAGGTCTTTTCATAACAGTAGAAGTTTTACCAACAGTTAATGAAATCGGATTGACACCATACTTCTCTATAAATATTCTTGTAGCTTCTGTATCATCACCAAGAACTTCTTTTTTTATATCTCTATAATCATCAGCTAAAGTTTGGAAAAAATAAAAATCTCCATTTTCTGTTTCTAGTTCATATAAAGGACTACCTGTACCAGCAGGTCCTATAAACTGTGAAGCAAATCTTACTAGATAAACATACTTAGCTTGTTGTACAGCTTTCTCTAATCCTGACTCTCTATCCTCTGGTCTGTCAGAAATAATACCTGCATATATCATAGCTCTATATGTGTCCATAACTGTATTGCCAAATGCACCGACTGTGTTTTCATCTTTTGGCAATACAACTTTAGAAAGTTTTTCTAACCACGCTGGATACGCACCAGCAGCTTTTGCAAACTCTACTGGGTCTTTTATATTAGGTGGTTCAAAGTCACCAAATATCATCTTATTAATAAAACCTTCTTCAGGATAATTTTTAAATAAATAAGAAGCAGGAAGTCTTACAACTGGTCCAACACCAGGTAAAACTGATGCAGCTAAGTTTACAGAGGACGCATAGACAGGCAAATTAACTTTAACATTTTCACTATCTCCACCTAACATCCAATTCTCTATTAGTCCTTCTCCTGGATAACCAAACACCATTTCTCCATTAGTTGGGTTTGCGTAAAAGAAACCTTTAGTTCCTTCAGAGTCAAAGACAGGATTAGGTTTAATTCCTGATAAAGATAGTTGTGCAGGTCTTGTAGCGAATTGTAAATTAGCTTTTGTTAACCTTCCCCAGGTTTGAAATATTTCTTGATATGCTCCACCGAATGGAAAGATAAATCTAGTTGTTTCCCAGAAGTCACCTTTTTTAGAAATGTCATAAAGAAGATTTAATGTTTGTTCTGTTGCTTTAGCAGTAGCTAACTTGCTAATAAGCTCTGGGTCTTTAATGCCTTTACTTCCTGCAGATGGTGTATTTTCCATTTGCTTTAATATTTTTTTACTTACACCATCTTTTTTTGCACCAGCAATTATTATTTTTTTAACTCTTTCTGAACTTACAGCAATCAGCTTTGTAGTGTTTTCATAATAGAAACCAAACATAGCAGGACTCCTAGTTAACTGATTAGCTGGTTGTTGTGATAACCATTTAAATCCAAGTGAAGTAGCTTTATTCCATTTACTTTGTGTTGTTTTGCTAATTGGTTCTGGTGATTTTACTAAATACTCATCAGGCAGTATTTGTTTTGGTGGAAATTTATTTAAAAATAACTTTTCTGCTTCTATCTCTGCTTTACGAACTTCATCATTGATAGCTTTTTTTACAGTGTCATCACCTTTGTTGAATCTTTGAATTGTTAATTCATCAACTTTACCTATAGTAGATAAGTTTAAATCTACTTCAGCACCTGACTTAGATACAAATTTTCTTGTAGCTAAAGTTTGTAGTAACTCGTCATTAGCAGGACTTACTAACCATTCTCCTGTTGGAGTAACAGCTTGTGCAGATTTGTCTATTAACTTACCTCCAAGTAAAGAGTGTAACTCTGCTCTTTGCTTGTATACAAAATCACTTACTAATTCATCATATACTTTTGCATCTACAGGTGTTGTTCTTAGTATAGACAATGGGTTACCATCTCCACCCGATACTGCAATCATTGTATCTCTTAATTCATTACCTTCAGTTTTAAGTTCTTTAATTAATTTTGTGTATGCAAGTTCTTTATTTTCTGTAGCACTAGATTCTATTAAGGCAATTCTTCTAGCTAATGGGTCACTCGCAGTTCCTTGAAAATCAGCATAAAATGCTTTGTTAAAACCTGAATATTCCTTACCTTTTAATACATACCCGTCAGCAAGTTGATTATTACGTCCTACATTTCTTAGTTGTCTATCTGTGTATCCTTGATTTATTTGTACTTTTCCTAACCCTAATTTATAAATTTGACTACCTGGTAAAAAACCTTCTGCATTTTTATATGTACCTGCAAATAGGTTAGCCATATACTGAATAGGATGTTTATAAGCAGAGTTAATACCACTAGCTGCTAATCGTGCTTGTTCTTCTAATTGTACTCTAACTAAATATGCAACTCTTAAAAGTGCAAGTGGTTTAAAGATACTAGAGTAATAGTTATCAAAAACTGTTGCTACTGCAGATTCACCAATAATATCTATTGCTTTACCAATTTGATTACTAAAACTTTTTTGTAATGCTCTATCTGCTTTGATGACTGCAGACGGTGCAGGTAGAGTTATTGATGTAACTAAATGATTTTCAAATGTTGGGTAACGATAACTTGCTGTAAACAATTCCTCTGCTTTAGCAGCACTTAATCCGAGAGTTTCTGTTTGATATTTTATAAAATCACTTTTAAAAGAAACAGGCATAGTGGTATCTATACTTCCATAGTACCTTCCTATATCTTGTGCATCCTCTAAATAACCAGCTGCTGTTTTTGTAGAAAGCTCTACAAACTTTTCTGTTTCTGCATTTGATACACCTGCTGCTTTTAATTGTTTTAGTTTCCAATTTCTTTGTTGAAGCATATCGTTTTTAATTTCTCCAGCAACAAAGTTAGCTCTTGCTAGTTGATTATCACCGATTCTTGCAATACCTTCTAGTAAATTATTTACTCTATCATTTGCAACAGTTTCTTCTACACCTGAAAAATTCATATACTTAACATAGTTTGTCATCAGATAATCTAAGTTATTAACATCTAACTGTGTGTTATCGTAGACCTGACCAAACTGTCGCTGTCCATCAAAACCAAAACTACTTTGTTTACCAAATGTATCACTCATAACTTTTCTAAATCTACCTACTTTTTTAACAGAAGGAACTGCCATATCTGTAGCAGCAGCAAGAACATTAGGTTTTAATATTTTTCTTACAGCATCAGCTTTAGCTATGTCGTCTGTTAATTTACCTCTTTTATCTAATGTCGATAATCTTTTATAAAAATCAGTAAACTGTTTTGAGCCGTAACCTGTACCTGCTTCAGCTAATCTAGTTAAACTAAAGTTTGATTGTTGCAAAATAGTTGCTGGATTTTTTCTGTTGTCAAACAACCAAGATAAAAAAGGTACCATATCTTCACTAGCAAGATAATCTTCTACTGATTTTTGTCTTGCTACTTTTTGTAATCCTTGTTCTAAAAATCCCATAGAATCTGCTTGTTCAGTAGTTAATGCTGCAAATGTTTTTTGTTCTCCTAAACCGAATTTGCTAGTTCTTGCTGATACAGCAGATACTCCTTTAAGTACTCTGTTAGCTGGGTCAGCATACCAGTTAAGTGCTAAATCAACAACACCTGTCATAAAATCGTATGCTTCAGTTTGTGGACCAGCTATAAACTCAAATGGTTTAAATAAAAATCTACCTGGAGTTACAGTAGGAACAATACCTCTTTTACGTAACGCTTCTGCTCTAGCTCCAGTAAATTGAACTTTGTTTTCTGCTTCTTCTATATATTCTTCAAATATAGGTTTTCCTAATTGTTGTAATGCTATAGCTCTAGCAACATCAGGTACAACACCTTCATCAAGAAGTTGTTGATATGTAGCTGTCTCTTCTGGGTCTGAACGCACAGATAGAAAACCGTCACCAATATCTACACTTCTACCTTCTTTTCTTGCAGTAACATAACGAGAAAAAGGGTCATCTACATCAGCTTTTTTCCAAGCCTCTTTAAGATTTGCAGCCCTGTCAGATTGCAATAATTCTGCAGCTCTAGCTGCTCTAGGTATTGTGTTTTCCCACGCCCATAAAAAACCACTACCTACTGCTTTAAGTAATAAAGTAGGAACTCCTACATCAGAAGTAACTCCTATGTTTTCGTAAGTAGCACTTTTTAATTTACTCCAGGTACCTTGGTCTCTTTCATTAACTCTTTGTTGTAATTCATTAAAAGCATTGTCATCAAGGTTTTGTTCAGCTGCTGTCCGTAACATTGGACCAGGAACATTATAGGCTTTTTGATTTAGGTTAGAAAATTGTTTAGCAACTTCAGGCGTAACTTTTTTCTTTACTTTAAGTAAATCGTTTACGATGTCTTCTGAATATAATCCGATTCCCATATCAAATTATATATTGCAGTAATGAATCATCTCCCGATTCTAGCCAAGACTCGTAAGCAAAATCGTTAAAGTTAAATTTGGTAGCTGGTGTTGGACCTGGACCAGGACCTATTGGCATACCACTTGTTACAGCTTCTTGTGAAAATTTAGTTGGTCCAAATGCTTCTATATCTGATTGAGCTCTAGTTGGTATAGGTGGTGTAGGTTTAGCTATTGAAGCATCAGGTAATCCACCTGTATCAGCAACTTGTTTTTTTATATCTATACCTTCACCGTATGTTGTACCAGCAGTTAATCCTGCAACCATACCTCCAGGGTTTCTTCCAGTATTGTCTGTCAAATAATTATTTCTTATATTCTTTTTTGCTTCTCTACCCATTATTCTTCCTCTTCTTCAAAAAACTGAAATGCAGAACTTATGACCATATAACCGAATGGAAACACCAATGGTGGTAACTGGTCAATATACATTTTACCTTTAGGTTTAAAAACATCCTCTTCTAAGATTATGTCATCACCAAGCTCATCAACATCTACTAAACAAAAATCTACAATATCTTCAAACTTTTTATTAATTGACATTATCCACCTAATCCTTGTAATACTTGTGCTATACCAGGTGGAGGACCTTGTGGTGGCAAGGAACCTCCTTCTGGTAATCCTTGAGCTAATAATGCTTGTTCAGGTTGTGGTATCTCTGGCTCTTCTGCTGTAAAGAACTTATCTAAAATATTTTGCATATTATCAGGATTCTTTCTTATCTGCACAACAGCCATAGTTGCCTTTGGGTCGCCCTGTTGGGCTTGTGCTAACAATGTATCAAACAATACACTGTCTGCTTTTTCTTTTGTAATTCTATCGTTAACTCT
>Ga0208645_1003876_pt1 | contig 10869 bp, 14 predicted proteins | sample VirMetDEL_Sep_01_FD_184519 | JGI IMG/M metagenome (GOLD analysis project Ga0208645, IMG submission 184519) | Aqueous microbial communities from the Delaware River and Bay under freshwater to marine salinity gradient to study organic matter... | ecosystem: Environmental > Aquatic > Marine >...
AACATACAACCCAGTATCAGTTGCCAAAAGTCTATAGGACGTTCGCAGTGCATGTCAAGGCCATCACGTTGCCAATGAGGATGTGGCCTAATTCTATAATTAACAACTAGATCAACACCACCGGGTGCCAGTTTAGGATAGCGTATGTTTTCGCCGTCGACTACGCCTTTGGGTATGTCAACTTCAATTGTGTGCTGTCCTTGATGTGACTGCAATCCAAATGCACGTTTGCCGCCACGCACTGCATCAGCCTGATCAATGGCCATGGTTACCCGGGCATCCATTGGGCCACGACGAGCATTGGGATTCATACGTTGCCCAAATATTTCAAAAATGCTGTCAAGATCAAACGGCTGGCCACCTGGATGAAAACCGCCGAAGCCTTGTGGTCCTTGTCGTTGTGGATCTGTTGTGCCATATCTGTCATAGGCAGCACGTTTTTGAGGATCTTTTAATGTGTCATATGCTTCGTTAATAGAGGCAAACTTGTTGTGATCGCCGCCCCTGTCTGGATGATTTTCCATAGCAAGTTTGCGATAGGCCTTTTTTAATTCAGCCTCATCTGCGTTCTTGCCAACGCCTAGTGTTTCATATAAGTCTGCCATGTATGTGACTATTATACTAGTTAAATGGGTTTAGGTCAATGACTTTGGAGGAAGTTTCTTTGGATTTAAGTTTATTATCAGCATCGTCTAGTGCTTTTTTACTGCGGTTGTAATAGTCTTCATAGCTGGCAATGATTGCTTTTTGCTGTTGTACCAGCGCACGAATGTCTGAAAAATTTAATCCTAGATTTTCATATCCGTCATCGGTTAGTGCAAAGAATGCTACAGGTTTACCGCTGGCTTTGGCTGCTGCAACAACTTCTGCATAATTTTCTTCAGTGATAATTATCCATTCAACTGGACGCATGCGCACAACGTCAACAGGTGGTAGTGTCAGCTCGGGGCGTTCTACTTGTACACTGCTAACTTCTATTTTTTTTACAGGTGTGCTGCAAGCACTAAGGCTGAGTAGACTGGCTATTACCAGGCCACAACCAAGGACATTCTTTGTTGAACGACTTAGCATCTTTTGCCTCCTTTTCTTTTACAGTAAGTTCTGCACCACTGAGTATTTCAAAACAGCGTCCGGCGTTTTTGGTACCGCCATTGATGGCACGTTCAATACTGCTTGTTTTGTTTATTGCCAGTATACCTAGATCAATCTTTTCTAGTTTTTCTGCTAGTTGACTGTTTTGTGATCTAATGTTGGCAAAATCTTGATTAACTTTTGCTAACTGTGTATTAACTCTGTTCATGTCTTTTTGTATACTGGCAATAGCAGCTTCGCTTTGCTGTATAGCTGCTTCTACTTTTGCATTGTTAGCAGTTAGTGTTGCAATGCGCTGTTGGCTATCAGTATAATACCAATATGCACCATAGCCCACGCTTGCAAGCACAGCCATAATGATCAACATTGCATACACTTTAATCATTAGATCATTTCCATAGCCAGTTCGGTTGTTTCACGCACACGACGTGTCCAACCTTTGCCAAATGTAGAAAAATGCTCAAGTCCTTCATAGTACTCCTGGCGTCGACTTTGATATTCTGTGATAGTGGCTTCCACACCCATATCTTCTACATAAAGTCCAAGTGCTTTGAGTGTGTTAGGACCAATGCCCCCATCAGGAGTGGTACCAATCATTGATTGAAGATACTTAGCAGCGCGACCTGTGCCGGCGTTGACGCCAAAATCAAACACACACAAGTCTAATCCACTGGGCAGTTCATCGCCTTTGACACGATCCCAATACTCTTTTTTGTAAATTGGCGCAACATCATCAACAGTTAGGTCTTTCATGTCTTTGGTACCGCCAAAATCTTCATAAACCCTTTTTGTAACACCCAAGTTGGTTTCACCGCCAGGATCTTTTGGATGGTTTACATAGCCACCTTCGTGATGTAGTATAGTTTCTAAACACTTGTCATAGTTTGATTGCATATTACTGTATCCTTATTAACTACTGCTATTTAGTGCAGTAACGGCACTGTACGCTGTATATACTGGGCAGCAGCACTATGAGCATCTTCAAGTGGATGACCATTTGGGCCACATTTAAAATCATTTATATGACTCCATTCAAGAAAAGTCATGTTGTCAAACGTTGTTATGTTTGATGATATATCAAGTATGCTCATTGACTGTGTCCACTCAGTGGATCTGTTGCTCCAAACGTCGGTGCTGCATAATGGATCTATACAAGTCATTATAAAATCAATGTTGTGTTCTTTTAACAGAGCGACTGTACTGTGTATTTGCTGTCGATTTCGATGTACATTCCATAAATCACTATCTAAATTACGATAAAAATAATGATCCAGTTTATTTTCATGTCTTGGATGAGTTGTTAGCCATTCATCATTGTCAATATTGACATAATCAAATCGCTCAAGCCAACTCCAGTTTATAATAAACAACGAATCAACACTTTTATAATTGTGTATGTATGCCGCAACTTGCCAACTTATCCAATGGTTGCCCTTGCCGCCAATTGCACTACATTTATAATCAATATTGTGTTCTTTGGCTATTAGTGCAGGCCAGGTCATGTTACTGTGATTCTTTTCCAGTGATTGATTAATAGGACAATCAGCCAGTTCATCACCACGGGTGAAGCTATCACCGATGGCAATCACATGTTTATAAAACATCTACATTCCTGCGTTGTTTAAAAGGTTTCTAATATCTTTTTTCTTGCGCTTGTTGTATATAGTTTTGGTAGGAAGGCCTGCTGCAATTCTCATTTCATTGAGTTCAAATTGCTCACGCTCTCTGTAGGTTTGTGGGCTTTGCGGAACTAGGCTGTTGTATGTTTCAACAGTAAATGGATACTCTTCGCCCTTGTATCCCATTACCCATTTGTCACCTTCATATTCAGTGAGTGTGTCAAAGTCGTCAATAAGTTGACGTAAATTTTCGCCTGTGTAACTTCTGCGTTTCATTTCAACATAGACTAGATAACGGTTGGGTTTAACTTCACCTGGGCTCATGTCAGCATCCATGATAAAATCATAGCCTTTTTCAAACCAGTTAACCAAATCCATAGCTGCTTGATGATCTCTCACATAAAAACTGGCAACAACAATTTCGTCATCGTCGCCCATCTTTGATGAAAAGTCGTCAATGTAAACTGTGTTTTTCATCATGCCTGCTAGGTCTTTGTAGCCTAGGCCTTCATTGAGGTTAAACTTGGGCATTGGTTTGTGTATCCATATCTTGTTGTGTTTCTTGATCCATTACTGCTTGCTGATCCAAATCTTCACTGTAAGCATCATCAAGATCCTGTAGATCCACAGTTTCATCTTCCAGTTCAATTGACCCGGTGCGGATATCTGTCATTAGACTCTTTGGCATAACAATTTCAACCAACCACACAGGCTTCTCAATCAATCGAGCTACTTTAGTACCAGGTTTGAAATCACTTGGACTTTTCAGTTTAACTGGAACCTTCATCTTGGTTTTTTTCCAATATACTTCGCAATCAAATGGTAGCAAACGCATTGCACCCCTTGGATCCGGCATAAGTTGTGCTGGCCACAAAAATGTGCATGAAGTCTTGTAAGGTCCTTGATTGGGCCCAGCAACCAGCTCACCTAGTTCCCAATTGCGAAATGCAAAAATGTCAAGTTCATTTAATACACGCTCAAAATCTAGCAACACATTCATGCTGCCATCACTCATGTAGATGCCTTTGATGTTATCGGCAACCATCCAGTAGTCTTGGTCATTTTTGAAAATATCTGAGTCTAGTGTTTTCATAACAGTATTTAGCTTTTGATGTTCCATTAGTTGTTTTCTAATTTTGGGCAGTTAAACTGGCATACTTTGTGGTTTTCAAGACTGTTGTAAAAATCTACAGTAGTATTGTCGGCTAATACACTTGATAGTGTGTTATCCTTGATACTGTATTTTTGTTTGTTTTTTCCAAATGGTGTCTTGTAGTAAAATCTAAAATCTGCACTAAAGCAACATGGAGTGTAATGCCCATCAGCAGTGATAAAATGGGCTTGTCCTCGATTGCATTCTGGATCAATACCTGTAATTGTTGCTGTATTTTTCCATTGTTGCTGACTGTCGTACAACGGGCCAATTTTGTTGTTACTTGGTTTTAGATGATCTGTGTATTTGTCCCAACGATCGCTTTTGTTAACAACAAATTCTTTAATACCAATTTTCTTACACAATTCTCTTGCTTCGTTAATATTGTTCTCGTTGTAGTTAAATGGTATAAAACTCCATTGAGATGTGCATTGACTTTTTGCTACAACTTGCATTCCTACCTCAATGCTTTTCCAGTCAGCATTAACACGATAGTTTGTGAAGTTTTCTGGTAGACCGTCAACACTAAATGTAACAGTATCTTTTTGATCAAGAATGTTTACAGTTTTCTCCCACCAACTTTGAGTTTTGTAACTTCCATTGGTGGTCAATTTGATTATAGCACCCTTTTCTTTGAACACAGCTATAATATTGTGAAAGTCCGGATGGTAAATTGGATCACCGTAATGCCCACAAAGGCTAATGTGTTTGTCTTTAAGATCACAATCTAAAAAATTAAACAAATCATCAATGTTTACACTGTGGTTTTTCCAGTGCTGTGGGAACATATCAATGAACTGTGTCCGCGCACAGCCGGCACATTTTAGTGTGCATATGTTTGTGAGTTCTATATGGAAGCCTTTGACCATGTCAATACTTATTGAGTGTACTGAGCATGTTCTTTATTTAGTGGTACAATCCAAAAGATTTACGTGGGTTTATGATATAGAGATATTGGCCTAAATATTATTGAGGGTAGCGAATACAAGAGACAGAGGAGATACAATGTCCCGAGCAAAGCGTAAAGCAAAATACCATCCACAACAAAACGACAACACCATTAACTTTAACCAAGCACTTAAACAACGCCATATAGAACTTCGCCCGAAGTCAATCAATCAAGAAACTCTTATACTAAACCTACTGGACTATACGCAATCTATTGTGATTGCTACAGGTCCTGCTGGTACAGGTAAGACGTATTTGGCTATGCTGGCGGCTATTAAAGCGTTTCGTGCAGGTGAATGTGAGCGCATTGTTTTAACACGCCCAGCAGTGGGTGTGGATGATGAGAAACACGGCTTTCTTCCAGGCGATTTGAATAGCAAAATGGAACCTTGGACACGACCACTGTTTGATGTGCTAAGAGAGTATTACTCTCCCAAAGACATTGAACGTATGTTGGAAAATCAAACCATTGAGATTTCACCATTGGCATTTATGAGAGGTAGAACGTTCAAAGATTCTTGGATTATTGCAGACGAAATGCAAAATGCAACACCAAGTCAGATGAAGATGCTTATGACACGCATTGGCGAGAATAGCAAAATCATAATCACAGGTGATGTTGAGCAAACGGATCGCAGACTAAAAGACAATGGTCTAATTGATCTATGTGCAAGACTGGAAGCAAAACAAAGTTCGGGACTGGCAGTGTGTTATATGAGCAACGCAGACATACAACGGCATCCTATCATTGACACTGTACTGGATTTGTACGCAACATAAAATCAAAAAGATAGGCAGTTTTTACACTGCCTATTTTTTAATGCCTTATAAACTAGTTTTTATAGACTGTCGCGAGCAGTAACCTGCTTTGCATAGTCATCATCACTGAGTGGTACTAGTCCTGCTGGGAACAAGTAACCATCCAAGCTCATTGCTTTCTCACTGACAAATTCATTGATAAACTCTTTAATGCCTGGGATAACACCTACATGCTCTTTCTTTACATAGAAGAACAATGGACGAGCACCTGGGTATGTGTAACTTGCAATGTTCTCAAATGTAAGTTTAACACCATTTAGATCTGCTGCTTGTACTTTGTCTCTGTTTGTGTCAAAGAAACTGTAACCAAATACGCCAAACATTTCTGCATCGCCAACTAGTTTTTCAACAATCAAGTTGTCGTTCTCACCCATTTCAACGGCAGCGCCATCTTCACGAATCTTTTTATAACCGTTGCCTTTGATGCCTAGTTTCTTATAACCATTCTTCATGAATAGTTCGCCCATTGCATCCCGTGTGCCACTGGTTGGTGGAGGAATCATAACACTGATTGGACGATTAGGAAGTCCAATAGTTGCTGTGTTTGTTTTCTTTGCTACAAATGTATCTACATCTGCCCAAGTTTTTACTTCACTTGCAAACTCTGAACTAAGTGCAACAGCAATATGCTCGATGCCAAGGTTCATTCTTTTTGCTGCATTGCTGCTTGCAAAAGCAAGTCCGTCATTTCCTACAACAAACTCAACTGGTGTTACACCATTCTTTGCACACAATTCTTTTTCGCCACTTTTAATAGCACGACTTGCATTTGTAATGTCTGCAAAGTCTACACCAATGCCGCCACAGAACATTTTCATTCCGCCACCTGTGCCTGTGCTTTCAATAACTGGGGTTTTAAAGCCTGAACCTTGTCCAAACCTTTCTGCAACCATTGTTGCAAATGGGTATACTGTAGAACTGCCCACAATAGAGATTTGCTCTCTTGCGTGTGCGGATGCGGTAAGGGTTAGAGCAGCAAGTGCTGCTAGAATTACATATTTCAATTTTATCTCCATATATGTGTATCATTAAGAAGATAAATATTCTTACCACAGAACTAAGTATCTTCTTACTTAAAAACAACACAAGGTGGCTAGCATCGCAGCTGGTCACCTTTTGTATTGTCGTCCTTATTTAATAAGAATATAACAGAAAAATGTTACACTTTTGTTACAAGTCTGTAGATATCTTCCCAATTCTTTACAATGGGATAGTCAACTTCGTAGTTCATATTATGACCATGTTCCATCAACAATGGCTTTAGTCCTAACACAAGTCCGACAGCAGCATTTTCTGGTTTGTCTTCGATCCACCAACAGCCACTGTCTGTGTAGGGTTTAAGTGCTTCAGTTTTGTCTGCACCGGTATCCAAGCACACCACTTTTGAAAAAGCAGTTTTGCCGAACATCTTTTCAAGATTCATTTCGCGTAGTTTGCCTGCATTTTCATTTAGACTTAAACTGGTAATTGCATGGAATTGATAGCCGTGCTGTTCATGCAGTCTTTTGACCCAGTACATGGCATCACGTAAGACTGGGAGGAAGCCTATCGCAGCACTTTCATTAAAGGTGCGTATCAGTTTGCGAACTTGCTCTTTGCTAATACCATAGCGTGTAGCCATATCGTATTCGTACTGATAACCATCAGTAAGTTCGAATCCGTGTTCTTGCATCCAGACGTTAAAGGCCCACTCCCAGTCTAATAGTACACCATCGACATCTGTGAGTATAATTTTTTGATATTTCATTTATGCTCCTGTTTTCTTATTATGCTTTATTATAGCATGCACAAGAGCAGTTGTCAACCTATTTCAGTTAAATTTTCAACGCTATGCCAAAGTTTGTCTATGTACCGAAATGTATTAGGAAACACATCAGGAAAACTTTGTTTACGATACAGATCTTGTCGTTTAGTCCAAACAATCATTTGTTTAAGTTCGGCTTCGATACACTCTTCGTTTAACAAGTAATTTCTAATTCCGTCATCAGTAATAGTAGGAGCTAATTCTTGTTTTGCCCATTCAGGAAGATTGGTCATCCGATAATGCCTAGGATGGTCGACAATATTATAGTACACTGCTCCAAATTTTTCAGCTAGCCAATCTGAAGTAATTTGGTAATCAGCAATATTAATTAAACTTACACACTGACTGCCTTGAAAATACCAGTCTACTTGTGGGTAGCGATTTGGTAAGTTTAAAAACCAATCTATGTTCTTTACAGTCTTATCCCAGTTTCCTGGCCATCTAAGATACTCAAATTGTTTTTCGATTCCATCAATACTAAAGAATATTTCTACACGTTTAAACTCTTTCCATAGATGTTCATAATGACTGCCAATTTGTTGAGCATTGGTGCTATAAAATAAAGTTGTATTTTTTGCACTATCTGCGTCAATGACTTTTTGTAATATATTAGCATGTTGTTTGTCAAGCAGTGGCTCGCCGCCGAAAAAACTTAATTGCTTTAAATTTACTAAATCATTCATACTCCACATATTGCTATCGTGATACATTTTATCACGACCTTGTACAAAATCATTTCCTGGTTTACGAATACCATTTCTATCAACATGTGTTGTTTTATATGTTTCGGTATAAAACTTTCCTTCTGGCCAATAAAAACTACTATCCCAACCTGCACATGTTCTACAAGCAATATTACAAACATTACTAGTTTTGATAACAACTTCTTCAGGTCCAGCTTGCCAATTTTCAGGAGGTTCGTTGCCATAGGTTTTATTGGTACGTTGTCTAAGACTGATTATACCAGCATCTTCTTCGTCCCAACAACGTTTACATTCGTTGGGTTTTTCTCCATTGAGAAATTTATTGCGTAAAAGTTCAACATCCGGGTGTAGCCAACGTTCATTTTGTGGAGTTGTGGTATCAACCTGTACTTCAATTGGGCCAAACGCACACGGACTTATTCTATCATAAGCATTTTGCCTGGTACACACAAATGGACTGCTACAAAAATGTTTCATATTTGAGCAAGCTCTACCATTGTTGCACTTAGATTGATTTCAGGATCTGCAACAAAACTGTGATTGACCAAACCATTTTTGATAATCACAATAGCACTGTCTTGCCCTTCTTGCGAATCTGAAAACAGTTCCAAGTTGTCATACATCCAGCGAAACACATCTTCCATCTCTTCTGGACGCACTGTGCTGCACATCAGTTTTCTTGCTTCAATGATTTTGCCTGCTTTAAACAATTCAACTGCACTGATGCGCCAGTCTGCACTTGCACCTTCGTCACCTTTGGGCTTGCCCAGTTTGTTATCCTGCGAGTTCATTTGACACAGGTTAAGACATTTACGCAAGTCAGGATATGTGCTTCTTACATAAGTGTCCAATGTATCAAGGTCAAACTCGACACCTTCTTCTACCAGCACAGTTGCAACACGGGCAGTAAACTCTGTTAGATCTACACGCTCAATGTGGAAGCCTTGACAACGTGAATGCAATGCTGGAATAACTCGGTTAGGATAGTTGCAAGTCAATATAAATCTAGCACTTGCATGATACGTTTCCATAACACCACGCAGTGCTGCCTGACCGTTTGGTGAGATATAATCAGCTTCATCCAGTAGCACAACTTTAAATTCACCAAAGGGCATAGTCTGCACAAAACCTGTGATCTTGTCACGGATAGTGTCGATGCTATTCTCTCTTGATGCGTTGATTTCTAGCACATCATAGTCATCAATTTCCAGTTGATTGATCAAGATCTTTGCCAGTGTGGTTTTGCCAACACCAGGTGCGCCGCTAAACAGCAAGTGCGGAATAGCACCCGAGTCAATCCAACTTTTTACTTGACTCTTTTGTTCATTGTCGCGAAACACATAGCCGTCGATGTCTTTAGGACGATACTTCTCAGTCCACAGTTGCTTCATTTGTTACTCCTATCATTGTTTAGAGTATAACAGGTATACTGTGTGGTGTCAAGGAGAAAGGCTATTCGCCTTTATAGAATTTGCTTGATGCTGGCATGCTGTTTGAGCCAATGCTAACTGCATCACTCATTGTGTCGTCGTTGCCTGGATCTTCGTCGCTGATCAACAGCATATCTTTAGGATCAACTTTGCGGATTACAGTTTCGCCGTCATCGTCTTGGATTTTGTATCCGCGACTCCAACGTCCGTGCGCTACCATTACATACTGTCCAGGCACTACATCTTTTTGCTCTGGACCAACTGCGTAAACTTTGCCCCAACGTGGACGAATGCCGTGTCCTTGCCCATCATCATTGAGCAGAATAATGCCGCTTTGCAAACTGCGCTCACCAAATACCATGTCTTCTACAATAACATCATTGTGTAAGGCTTTGAATCCATTGCGGCTAATTTTGATAGCATTGATATTTTGTGTGTTAGACATTATATTTTTTTCACTCCGGCTTTTTCTTGTGCTTTTTGACGTGGGGTTTTTGCTTCTTCTTGCTTGATAGTTCTTGCTCGTGCAATGGCATCAGCAAGTCCGCCTGCTGGCAACGGCTTTGGTTCTTCTGCTTTTTTCAAGTTTGATTCAATATTGTCAAGATCGTTAATGTCAACATCTTCCATAGATTTAACTTCTTCAATTACTGGTTTTGCTACTTTCTTGGTAGTGGTTTTTTTCTTTGCAGCCTTGGCTGCTTTTGCTGCTGCTTTTTCTTCTGCTGTGGCAGTTTTCTTTACTTGTGCAACACTTTCCACATATGGATCTGGAGCAACAGGTGCTGGCGAAACATCCTCAACTGCGCGGCGACTTGTTGCAGGAATTTCATCAACTGGGCCAATCTGCTTGTTATACTGTCGCTTGGTTTGTTGCACTTTGCTATCAACAACCTTGCCTTTGTTGTCAATTCTATCTCCACGGGCATTTACGCCCATATTGCCAACTGCTCGTACATTTTCATTTTGCAACAACAATGCGCCTAGGTCAACTGACTTGCCTTGCGATGTTCTGTATGTGCGTTTTGGTGCCATGTAACACTCCTATTCTATGCGTATATTATATTTATCTGAGAAATTCGGTGGGGTCTAAATCATAGTACATGCTGTCAACTCTGTGTACACCTAGCAAGTATAACACATAACTGGCCACACTGGATCCTCGACCAACACCCCAAATAATGTTGTTGGATTTCATTGTGTCTACAAGATACTTGAGATACCGCAACAGGTTAAACAAGTCGCGTTCTTGAAACAGCAACAGTTCTTGTGCTACACGCTGTAGTTCGGCATCAGACTT
>Ga0208645_1003877_pt1 | contig 10868 bp, 8 predicted proteins | sample VirMetDEL_Sep_01_FD_184519 | JGI IMG/M metagenome (GOLD analysis project Ga0208645, IMG submission 184519) | Aqueous microbial communities from the Delaware River and Bay under freshwater to marine salinity gradient to study organic matter... | ecosystem: Environmental > Aquatic > Marine >...
CTTCCATTTGCGGGGCGAAATTTTCCACCACGCTGGCTACGAGCTTTCCCAAATCCACCTGCGTCGGCCGAATCGACAGCTTGCCGGTGCGGATACGCGACACATCGAGCATGTCGTCGATCAGGCGGATCAGGCTCTGAACCTGGCGCTCATCCTTGTCGACCATCTGCCGCAGCTTGTCCTCGCTGAACACCGCGGCGCTCTCGCGACCGAGCTGTAACTTACGCAGCTGCACTTCCAGAATGAGCGTATTGAGCGGCGTCTTCAGCTCGTGGGAGACGATCGACATGAAATCGTCGCGCATGCGCACCGCATTCTCCAGTTCGGCCTTGGTGCTGCGCAGCTCGTCGAGCAGCACTTCCTGTTCGCGGCGGCTGCGCTCCAGCTCTTCAAGCTGACGCGCCAGGCGCTTGCGGTTGCGATAAAGGTCGACGAACACGCTGACTTTGCTGCACACCGCATGGGTGTCCAGCGGTTTCTGCATGAAGTCGACGGCACCGCTTTCGTAGCCCTTGAACGCATAGTCAAGCTCGCGCCCAGCGGCGCTGACAAAGACGATGGGGATCTGCTTGGTGCGCTCGGTACCGCGCATCAGCTCGGCCAGCTGGAAACCATCCATACCGGGCATCTGGACATCGAGAATGGCCAGTGCGAACTCGTGGCGGAGCAGCAGTTCAAGCGCCTGTTCTGCCGACTCGGCCTGATGCACCCGGATGCCCGGGCCCTGTAGCAGGGCCTCCAGCGCCAGCAGATTTTCCGGCAAATCATCGACGATCAGCAGGTTCGCTTCATCGGTTTGGTTGGGCATCAGTCACTCCAGATCACGCAACAATCGATGAATATCGCGTAAAGGCAAAATGTAATCCGGCGCGAAGCGCTGGAGTGCAGCAAGTGGCATCGTCGGCACCTCGGCTTCGCCGGGCTCCTGAACGATTGTGAGGCCGCCGGCCTGCTTGATCGCCTCAAGCCCGGCGGCGCCGTCCTCGTTGGCGCCGGTCAGGAGGATGCCGGCGACGCGGTCGCCCCAGACATCTGCCGCAGACTCGAAGAGCACGTCGATCGAAGGTCTTGAAAAATGCATCGCCTCATCCTGGCTGAGCGACAGCGTCATGTCCGCCTCAACCAGCAGGTGATAGCCCGGCGCTGCGAAGTAGAGCGTGCCTCCATGCACCGGCTCCTTGTCGCGCGCTTCCTTCACGGCCAGATCGGTCTTGCGCTGGAAGATCTCCACCAGCTGGGTCGGCCCTTTCGGGGGCACATGCTGAACCATCAGCAGCGGCAAGCGAAACGTACGCGGCAACCCCGACACCAGCGCACTGAGCGCGGACAACCCGCCAGCCGACGCGCCGATCACCACGGCATCCACAGGCCGGGCGGGCAGCTTGGTTGAGGTTTCGGCAGGCGCTTTCATAGCTTGCGGAAAATCCTTTCCTGCTTGTTGAAGGCTTCGAACCGCCCGGCATAGCCGGAAAACTCGAGGGTTTCCTTGCTACCGAGGCCGAGGAAGCCCCGGTGGCAGAGCGAATCGAGAAACAGGCCAAAGGCCCGGTCTTGCAGCGGCTTGTTGAAATAGATCAGCACGTTGCGGCAGGAAATCAACTGCGTTTCGGCGAATACGCTGTCGGTCGCCAAGCTGTGATCGGCGAACGTTACGTTCTCTTTCAAGGACTTATCCATGATTGCCGAGTCGTAGGCGGCCGTATAGTAATCGCTCAAGCTGTGCTTGCCACCGGCACATTGGTAGTTATCGGTGTACTGGCGCATGTTATCGATGTTGAAGATGCCCTGACGCGCACGCTCCAGCGACCTGGGGTTGATGTCAGTTGCGTACAGGATTGTGCGTTCGAGCAGCCCTTCTTCCTTGAGCAGGATCGCCATCGAGTAGACCTCTTCGCCCGTACTGCAACCGGCAATCCAGATCTTCAGTGACGGGTAAGTGCGCAATACCGGGATCACCTGCTCACGCAGCGCCAGGTAGTAGCTGGGGTCACGGAACATCTCGCTCACTGGGATGGTGAGGAACTGCAGCAGCTCCATGAACGCCTGCGAGTCGTAGAGAATCCGGCGCTGCAGCTCCGAAATGCTCTCGCAGCGCATCTGCTTCAGCGCCAGCAGCACGCGGCGCTTGAGCGAAGCGCTGGAATAGTCACGGAAATCGTAGCTGTAGCGCAGGTAGATCGCTTCGATCAGCAGCTTCAGCTCGATGGCCTGGTTGCGGTCCGGCATGTCAGAGCAGCTCCACCTTTGGCAGCCAGACGCGAATCAGCGAGAACAGACGGTCCAGGTCGATGGGCTTGGCCAGGTAATCGTTGGCGCCCGACCGCAGGCAGCGATCCTGATCATCCTTCATCGCTTTGGCCGTCACCGCAATGATCGGCAGCTTGGCGAAGCGTGGGTCCTTGCGGATCTCCTGCATGGCGGTGAAGCCGTCCATCTCCGGCATCATGATGTCCATCAGCACCAAATCGATATCGCCAACGTTCTGCAACTGGGCAATGGCCTCATGGCCGTTGCGCGCGATCTCGATCAGCGCGCCTTTCTGCTCCAAGGCGCTGGTCAGGGCGAAGACGTTACGCACGTCGTCGTCGACCACCAGAATCTTGCGGCCCTCGAAAGCCTTTTCCCGGCTGCGCACGCTTTTCAGCATCTTCTGCCGCTCCGGCGGCATGTCCGACTCCACCTTGTGCAGGAACAGCGTGACCTCATCGAGCAATCGCTCCGGCGAACGCGCGCCCTTGATGATGATCGAGCGCGAGTATTTCATCAGCGCCGCTTCTTCATCACGAGTGAGGTTACGTCCGGTATAGACGATCACCGGCGGGAACGAGCAGATGTCCTCGCGCGCCATGCGTTCGAGCAGTTCATGGCCATCCATATCCGGCAGTTTGAGGTCGATGATCATGCAGTCGAAGACCGTGGTACGCAGCAGCTCGAGGGCCTGCTGACCAAACTCCACCGCGGTGATCTCGATATCGGTGTCCTCGATCAACCGCGAGACGCTTTCGCGCTGACGGGCGTCGTCTTCGACCAGCAGGATACGTTTGACCTTCTGCGCCAACTTCTCCTCGAAGCGGCCGAACACGGCCTTGAGGTCTTCGCGGGTCGTCGGTTTGGTCGCGTAGCCGATGGCGCCCATCTGCATCGCAGCTTCCTTGCGATCCTCCACCGACACGATGTGCACCGGGATGTGCCGCGTGATGGGGTTTTCCTTGAGCCGTTCAAGCACGGTCAGCCCGGAATGGTCTGGCAACCGCATGTCCAGCAGGATCGCATCGGGCCGGTACTGCACTGCGGTGTCGAAGCCGTGGTCGGCGTTCTGCGCGATCAGGCAGCTGTATTTCAGTTCGTGGGCCAGGTCGCGAAGAATGCCGGCAAACTGCGGCTCGTCCTCGATTACCAGCACCGAACGCTCGAACGGGAAGCGCTCGCGGTCGTCCGACAGGGCCGCCAGGCCTTGGGCTTGCTCCAGCACCGGTCGCGGCGTTGCAGCAATAGGCGTCGCCACGGGTGCAAGCGCTGCCTGGATATTGATCGGAGCAGGTAAAGGCTCGGGCTCCTGCTCGGCCACCGGGGCACTGTAGTTCTCCGGAATGATCAAGGTGAACACGCTGCCGGCCCCCGGCTCGCTACTGACCTCGATGGTGCCACCGAGCAGCTGGGCCAGCTCGCGGGAGATGGACAAGCCCAGCCCGGTGCCGCCATAACGGCGGTTGGTGGTGCCATCGGCCTGACGGAAGGCTTCGAAAATCACCTCCTGCTGATCGGCGGGAATACCGATTCCCGAATCACGCACGGCAAAGGCGATCTGCTGGTCGTCACGGCGCGTGACCCGAAGTTCTACCGAGCCCTTCTCGGTGAACTTGAAGGCATTGGACAGCAGGTTCTTGAGAATCTGCTCCAGCCGTTGGCGGTCGGTGAACAGGCTGGACGGCACGCTTTCGTCGAGTTGAACGTCGAACTGCAAAGTCTTTTCCAGCGCCTGGGCGAGAAACAGGCTCTTCAGGCCATCAACCAACCGCGTGAGGATCAACAGCTCGGGGTGTACATCCAGCTTGCCGGCTTCGACCTTGGAAATATCCAGAATGTCATTTATCAGATTGAGCAGGTCATTACCCGCCGAATAGATCGAGCGCGCGAACTGCACCTGGTCTTCCTGCAGATTGCCGTGCGGATTGTCGGCCAGCAATTTCGACAGGATCAGCGAGCTGTTCAGCGGCGTGCGCAGCTCGTGGGACATGTTGGCGAGGAATTCCGATTTATAGCGACTGGCGCGCTGCAATTCATCAGCGCGCTCTTCGAGCATCAGCTGCACCTCATGCAGGCGATGGTTTTTCAGGTCCATCTCGTCGCGCTGCAGCGCCAGCGCCTGGGTCTGTTCGGCGAGCTGCTCGTTGGTCTGCTCCAGCTCGGCCTGCTGCTCTTCCATGTGCGCCTGCGACTCACGCAGGGCGTTGGACTGCTCTTCGAGCTCCTCGTTGGCTGCGCGCAGCTCTTCCTGTTGCACCTGCAGCTCCTCGTTGAGCTGCTGGGTTTCAGCCAGCATGCGCTGCAGACGCTGACGGTAGCGCGCGGCTTCGATGGCCGAACCGATGTTCTCGCTGACCCGCTGCAGCAACTCACGGTCTTCATCAAGCAAGGGCCGCAAGAAACCGATCTCAAGCACGGCGTTGACCATGCCGCTGTCCTCGACAGGAAAGATCAGCACCGACGCTGCGTCAGCGCTGCCCAGCGCCGAGCTGACGCTCAGGTAACCCTGCGGCACATTGTCGAGCCGCATCACGCGGCGCTCCAGGGCCACCTGGCCCACCAGCCCCTCGCCAAGCTCCAACGAGCGACCGGATTGCAGACGTTCACGGTCCCAGCCGAACTCCGCGACGCGCTGCAGCTTGCCATCCTGCGTGACGTAAAGCGCGCCAACACTCATGCCCAGGTAGCGCGCGAGGAAGCCAAGCACGTTCTGGCCCAAGGTCGGCAAGGCCTGTTCGCCGATCATCGATTCACTGAGCTGGGTCTGGCCTGTTCGATACCAGGCCTGCTTTTCCAGAGCGGCGGCGTGCGCCTGTTGCTGTTCGAGCGACTCCGAGTAGCTGTCCGACAAACTGATCAGATCACGCCGCCCGAAATAGACCAGCAGGCCGCTGAAGATCAGGCTGAACAGTAGAAAACCGCCAATCAGCGCGGTGGTGATCGCTTCGGTCGTGTCGGTACGCTCGGCTCGGACCTGCCGTTCATGGGCGATGAACTCATTGAGCAGACGACGCTGTTCTTCCTTCAGTTCAAGCCCTCTATGGCTGCGGACATAGTCGATGACAGGCTGGTTCTGATCCCTGCGCTCGATCGCCTCCCCGGCGAAAGCGATCCATTGCTCATGCAGCCGGCCGATGCGCTCGACTCTATTCAGCTGTACCGGATCGTCGGCGGCGAACGTGGTCATCTGTTCGAACAGGCTTTCGTACACCGGCAGCTCATTACGGTAGGGTTCAAGAAACACCTCTTCCCCCGCAATAAGGTAGCCACGCATCGAGGCCTCCAGATCACCCATCACCTTGAGCATGTCGTGGGCATAGCCGACGCCCACCACCGAGCGCTCGACCCAGTGGCCGACGTTGAGCAGGAAGTAAACAATGGCACTGAAGAAAAACGCGCTGAGGAAACCGAAACCCAGAGGCACCGCCACGTTGCGGTTGAGGATTCGCTTGAAGTGATTCTGATCGATGAAAGAGTCGCCCATCTGGTTCCTTCCAAGCCACTATGCCCATGACAGTGGCCCACGGCCACGCCGGCAGATGCATCCGCGCGAGGCGAACGTCTCCGATCCCGACAAGTTCTTGGTGATTCGCGTGAGATGCCACAAGCCACGCAGTCGATCGGGGACTTTACACCGCCTCGCTTGCAAGCACAAAAAAGCCCGGCCGAATGGCCGGGCCCGATTGCTCGCGGGTCAACCCTTAGCGACGGGCAATGATCCAGACCGCATGAATGATCCCCGGGATATAGCCCAACAAGGTCAGCAGAATGTTAAGCCAGAAGGCGCCCCCCAGGCCTACCTGCAGGAACACCCCCAGCGGCGGCAGCAATATCGCGATGATGATGCGGATCAGGTCCATTGTGGTTCCCCTTAAGTCTGGTTTAGCCAATCGGTCTACTGTGAATCGACCGGTTAGCCGGAAAGGGGTTCCTTTGACTGCAGCAATCGGCGCGCCTACAGATAGCGCGTCGGGACGTTTCGATGGAGCAACCGCAGCCGAAAAGGCAGCGATTTCATGATCCGGTAGCGACCGTTTGAGTCGCCTGGGGCACCCGAAGGGCGCAAGAAGGAGAGAACGCGGCTGGCCTTGGAATGCAGTCAGCTGAATGCGTCGATGCCGTCTGCCTTGTGAGCTACGTGCAACGCCGAGCAACAGCGCTAGGCCAGCCGACTATCGCCGATAATCCAAGCCCGTCGCCATAAGCGAATAGTCGAACATGACACCCAACATTCCGATTTTTTGCTGCTAAAGACGAGCAGGCGGTTCGGGCCTGTTGCGCTTACGTCGGATGTTGATCCATGACAACACGGCCAACGCCAGCATCAGCCCGGTCATGTTGTAGTTTCCGATCGCCGCGTAGCCCAACGCCGCGAGCGAACAGGCTACGAAACCGATCCACCTGACGTAACCCATCGCTGTTCGCACCGCGCCGCCAACGCGGTCATCGTCTTGCTGTCCCATTCCACCTCCCCGCAGGCGTTCCAGCGCCTTGGCTAACGTGGCTACTGCAGCGCAGCGCGCCACTTTATTTCAGCTCTCGCTGTGTCCGTTTCACGCTGCCACATGGGGCGGTAAGGAGCAATGCTCATGGCAGTCAAACAGCGTGCCGCCAGCGAGCCACATCCACCGCGTTTGAGATGATGAATGCACTCAAACCTTCGCCGGAGCGGAGCATCACGCAACGGCACGCTGCGACGTTGATCGCCCCCCTTTTTGTTCGGCCTCGCACGAGATGTGAGACTCGTTGATCACCCGGCCACCAGGGGCGCTGCCCCTTGCCGATGACCTGGGTCAAGGTACCGCACAGCGAAGAGGAACCTGCGGCCGACTGGACTATCCTCAGAGAACCGCCTCATCAATCATCGGCCTGCCGCCGACCGGGAGGTTACAGCTGATGCATCGTCGTCTGGTAAACCGGTTCGCCTGGCTGCTTGGCCTGATGCTGGCCTTCGCCAGTGCCGCACAGGCGGCCGGGCCGGTGATGGTGCTGAGGGTCGACGGTGTTATCGGCCCGGCCAGCGCCGATTACGTCATCCGCGGCATCCAGCGGGCGCAGGAGACCGATGCGCAGCTGCTGGTGCTGGAGCTGGACACGCCTGGCGGGTTGGATATCTCGATGCGCGCGATGATCAAGGAGATCCTCGCCAGCCCTCTGCCGATCGCCACGTACGTCACGCCCAGCGGTTCGCGGGCGGCCAGCGCCGGCACTTACCTGCTCTACGCCAGCCACGTCGCCGCGATGACCCCCGGCACCAACCTCGGGGCCGCAACCCCGGTGCAGATCGGTGGCAGCGGCGGCGGCCCACCGGCGCCTTCACCGGAGGCCGATAAAGAAAACGAAAAGAGCGGCGACGCCATGAGCCGCAAACAGGTGAACGATGCGGCCGCTTATATCCGCGGCCTGGCGCAACTGCGCGAGCGCAATGCCGAATGGGCCGAACGGGCCGTGCGTGAGGCTGTCAGTCTGTCGGCAACCGAGGCCTTGGAGCTGAACGTAGTCGACTACCTGGCTGACGACCTTGATGACCTGCTGAACCAGCTCGACGGGCAAACCATCCAGACCACCACCGGCCCGCAGACATTGAGGACAGCTGGCGCCACTGTCGAGCGCCATGACCCGGACTGGCGAGTCCGCCTGCTGGCCGTGATTACCAACCCCAGCGTTGCGCTGATCCTGATGATGATCGGCATCTACGGACTGGTCTTCGAGTTTTCCAACCCAGGCACCGGCGCCGGAGGCGTCATTGGCGGGATCTGTCTGCTGCTGGCGTTGTTTTCGTTGCAATTACTGCCAATCAACTATGCCGGGGTCGCCCTGATTCTCTTGGGCCTTGCGTTCATGGTCGCCGAAGCCTTCGTGCCCAGCTTCGGTGTGCTAGGCCTTGGCGGCGTTGCCGCCTTTGTCACCGGTTCAGTGATCCTGATCGACACGGAGGTGCCAGGCTTCGGCATTCCATTGGCGCTGATCGGCACCCTTGGCGTCATCAGCGCGCTGCTGGTCTTTGCCATCGTCAGCATGGCGCTCAAAGCCCGGCGGCAGCCTGTGGTCACCGGTGATGGCGAGCTGATCGGGACGCTCACCCGAGTCACCGGTGTCGAGGCCGAAAGTCCCGGCAATGGCTGGGTGCAGCTGCACGGTGAGCACTGGAAAGTGCGGGGAACGGCGCCGCTGCAGGTGGGCCAACAGGTTCGCGTGGTAGCACGGCATGGCTTGCAACTGGATGTGACCGCGGCCGACGGGCCCTCAATCGAGAAGAGGTGAAACATGGGTTTTGAAATGAGTTTTGTCGCCGTCGCAGTGCTGTTGATTGCGCTGCTGGCATCCACCTTCCGCATCCTGCGCGAATACGAGCGCGGCGTGGTGTTTCAGCTGGGCCGTTTCTGGAAGGTCAAGGGGCCGGGGCTGATCCTGATCATTCCCGGCATCCAGCAGATGGTACGAGTCGACCTGCGCACCCTGGTGCTCGATGTGCCGACTCAGGACGTGATCTCGCGTGACAACGTCTCGGTCAAGGTCAACGCGGTGGTGTACTACCGGGTGCTGGATGCCGAGAAGGCGATCATCCAGGTCGAGGACTATCACTCGGCGACCAGCCAGCTGGCGCAGACGACGCTGCGCGCGGTGCTTGGCAAACATGATCTGGACGACATGCTGGCCGAGCGTGAACAGCTCAACAATGACATCCAGCAGGTCCTTGACGCACAGACCGACGCCTGGGGAATCAAGGTCGCCAATGTCGAGATCAAGCATGTCGACCTGGATGAATCGATGATTCGTGCCATCGCCCGGCAGGCAGAAGCGGAACGCGAGCGTCGCGCCAAGGTCATTCATGCAGAAGGCGAGCTGCAGGCCTCGGAAAAACTCATGCAGGCCGCCGAGATGCTCGGGCGCCAACCCGGCGCCATGCAACTGCGCTACATGCAGACGCTGAGCAACATCGCCGGCGACAAGAACTCGACCATCGTCTTCCCGCTGCCCATGGAGCTGCTGCAGGGCATGGGCAACCTCACCAAGAAAACCGAGTAAAGACTTCTATGCCCTTGCGCTCCGCCGTACCCGTTGTTCGCCTGCTGTCGGTCTGCCTGTTGATGCTGACCCTCACCGGCTGCGCGGCTTTCTTCAAGCACGACCCGCTCAACGTACTGGTGGCCGGCATACAACCGCTGCCCGGGGAAGGACTGGAGCTGCGCATGGCGGTGAAACTGCGGGTGCAGAACCCCAACGATCGGCCACTGGATTACGACGGCATAGCGCTGGAGCTGGAAATCAACGGGCGCAACCTGGCCAGCGGCGTCAGCGACGCAAGCGGCACCATCCCACGTTTCGGCGAGACCGTATTGAGCGTGCCGATGACCATCTCGGCATTCTCTGCCGCGCGGCAAGCGCTGGGCCTGGCTGAGCATATCGGCATGGATGAAGTGCCCTATGTGCTGCGAGGCAAGCTGGCGGGCGGCAGGACGTTCGGCACGCAGCGGTTCGTGGAGAAGGGCACGCTTGATCTGAACGGCGCATTGCCTAGCCCGTATCGCCGGTAGATCTCTAGGGTTCGCAGCCGGCAAACGCGCTCTAGCAAGCGGGTAACTTAGCGGCCGGCATCTCCCAACGCTTCGCGAGCAAGCTCGCTCCTACAAAAAGCATCCTGTCTCGTTGAGTAGGAACGCTCGCTCGCAAGTGGCAGGGCTGCCGAGCCGCCACAGTCGCGGCAGCTGTCCGCCCTGCTCACTCCACCCGGCAGCGGCCGGCTCGGCAACGGTGAGCTTCATGAGACGGGTCGGCCTGCATCAGCTTGCGAGTCACGCCATTGGTCCAGCCGAAGCCGTCCTGCAACGGGTATTCACCACCGCCGGCGTGCTCGGTGCAGGGCCGCAGCACATACTTCTCCACCAGCTTGCTCTCGCTTTCAAATAGCAGTGAAACGATCTTCAGCCAGCGCTCTTCGATCTGCAGTGCCAGCGCATCGTGACCGTAGTGCTGCAGTCCACGGATGCCCATCCATTGCAGCGGCGCCCAGCCGTTCGGGCGGTCCCACTGCTCACCGCTGCCACTGACTTCGGTGGTGGAAAGTCCGCCGGGGGCCAGCAGCCGCTCACGAACAACCTCAGCTACCCGTTCCGCCTGCTCGGCGCTGGCGTGCTTGACGAACAGCGGCGTCAGAGTCGCCGCGGTTAGGTTGTCCCGCGGCTGCGCCAGACACCAGTCGTAGTCGAAATAGGCGCCTTGCTGCTCGCTCCACAAGTAATGATCGATCGCAGCCAGACGCTTTTCGGCACGCTGACGGAACGCCTCGGCACAGTCATGCTGGCCCTTGGCGTGACTGAGACGGGCGATCTGCCGCTCAAGGTTGTAGAGAAAGCTGTTCAGGTCTACCGGAATGATCTGTGTGGTGCGAATGCTCGATAGCCGCTGAGGATCGCCCAGCCAGCGCGAACTGAAATCCCACCCGGACTCGGCCCCGGCGCGCAGGTCGCGATAAACCTCATGGGCAGGCCGGCTGGAGGAGCGCGCCGTTTCGACGTCTTCAATGTAAGACTCCTCGCGCGGCGTGTCCCGCTCATCCCAATAGCGGTTGAGCACGCTGCCATCGGCCAGACAGACGCAGCGCCGATGGGACTCGCCAG
>Ga0208645_1003878_pt1 | contig 10865 bp, 7 predicted proteins | sample VirMetDEL_Sep_01_FD_184519 | JGI IMG/M metagenome (GOLD analysis project Ga0208645, IMG submission 184519) | Aqueous microbial communities from the Delaware River and Bay under freshwater to marine salinity gradient to study organic matter... | ecosystem: Environmental > Aquatic > Marine >...
ATCGAGATCATGTTCGGCAGGCTCAAGGACTGGCGACGCGTGGCGACCCGCTACGACAGGTGCCCGAAGGTCTTCCTCTCCGCCGTCGCTCTCGCCGCAACTGTGATGTTCTGGTTATGAGTCCTGACCCTAGTCGAACAGCTTGGGCGCAAGCGCCAAAAGCTGCTGCGAATATGCGTGTTGCGGATTGGTGAACAATAGCTCTGTCTCCTGCTGTTCGACGATCTTCCCCTGCTTCATAACGCACACACGGTCACACATCTGCCGGACAACAGGAAGGTCGTGGCTAATGAACAAAAGAGTTAGCCCCAGTTCCTGCTGCAGATCTTTCAACAAATTCAAAAGCTGTGCTTGGATCGACACGTCGAGAGCCGAAGTCGGCTCGTCACAAATGATGAAATTTGCGCCAGTCGCCAGCGCACGCGCGATCGAGATCCGCTGCCTCTGGCCGCCCGAAAACTCATGCGGGAACTTCCGCCCAGCGGCGCGCCCCAACCCGACGATCTCAAGCAGGTCATCGGCGGTGCGCAGAGCCTCGCTGCGCGCAGCACGGCCCTGCTGAAACAAAATCGGCTCGGCAATGATCTGTTGCACTCGCATTCGCGCGTTCAGCGAGGAATAGGGATCCTGAAAAATCATCTGTAGATGACGGCGACGCAGCTTTGCCTCGCGCAGGCCGATCTTGGTCAGCGATAAGCCATTCAGGGTCATCTCACCCTCTGTGGGCTGATAAATCCCGGCTATGGTACGCGCAATGGTGGATTTCCCCGATCCGCTTTCGCCGACAATCCCCAATGTAGTGCCACGGGGAATTTCGAAAGACACCGAATGGACCGCTCGAAAAAGGGACTTACTGCGCCCGATCCAGGAGCGTTTGATCGCGAAATCAACGGACATATCCTTCACACTCAGCGCAACCTCCGACGGCTCACCCGTTGGCTGTATCCAGCGCGATTTCAGTCGTGCAATATCCGGATGGCCCGCGTCCTCAATGTAGCTAATCAACGGGAAACGATCAATTTTGACGTCGGCGCGCGGCACGGCAGAGATCAGGCTTTGGGTGTATTTATGTTGTGGCGCAGTCAGAATATCACGCGTTTTGCCCAGTTCGACGACTTCGCCGCGATACATCACCGCAACACGGTCGGCAACTTCAGCGATCACCCCCATGTCATGTGTCACGAGGATCATGCCCACGCCACGCTCTCTGCAAATCGCCTTAAGCAGGTCAAGGATTGTCGATTGCACCGAAACATCGAGCGCCGTCGTCGGCTCATCCGCAATGATAACATCAGGATCGCCGCAGATCGCCAGTGCAATGACCACGCGCTGCCGCATCCCCCCGGAAAACTGATGCGGATAGTGGTCGAGCCGTTCCTGTGCGTTGTGAATTCCGACGCTTTCCAGCAAGGCAATCGCCCGCGCGAGCGCATCTCGTCGCGAACAAGATTTATGCAGCATGATCGTTTCGCACAATTGCCATCCGACCGTTTCAAGCGGATTAAGCGAGGTCATCGGATCTTGAAAGATCATGCCAATCCGCGCGCCGCGCAGGCGTTCCATCTCCCGTTCAGGGCGGCCAACAAGCTGTTGACCTGACAATGTGATGCGCCCGCCATCGACAAAACCGGGCTTCGCCAGCAGGCCTATCACCGCATTTCCGACCGTTGATTTTCCAGCACCAGATTCCCCAACCAGCCCCAAGATTTCTCCCTTTTCAAGGGTCAACGTAACATCTTTGAGTGCTACGAATTCCCCATGACGGGACGGGTATTTGACTGTCAAATTTGCTATCTCGAGCAGCATGTTGTCTCCTAAAGAAGCTTGGGGTTCATGGCATCGCGTAGCCAGTCACCAAAGAGGTTGACCGAAAGCGAGAGGATCATCAGCGCAGCCCCGGGAAAGATCGTGATCCACCAGTCGCCCGAGAAAAGGTATTCGTTTCCGGTGCGGATCAATGTGCCCAGTGAGGGGGTGGTCGGCGGGAGGCCGAGGCCCAGAAAACTCAACGTCGCCTCAATGATAATCGCCATTGCGATATGTAGCGTCGCCACAACAAGCACGGGCCCCATGACATTGGGCAATATGTGGCGCACCATGATCAACACCGGGCCCAGCCCTATGATCCGTGCCGCCTCGACATATTCTTTGCTCTTCTCAGATAAGACACAGGAGCGCACAGTGCGCGCATATTGCACCCAGCCAGATGCGGCGATGGCCAGGATGATAACGTAGATCGCAGCGCGATCGTGTCCTTCCTTGTCGAGTAGGATGCGGAACGCCCCGTCAACGATCAACGCAATCAGGATGGCAGGGAACGAAAGCTGCACATCCGCGACGCGCATGATGATGGTATCGGCGATGCCACCGAGATAACCCGACAAAAGGCCCAGCGTGACACCGATCACCAGCGACAGCGCCACCGAAAGAACCCCGATAATCAGCGAAATTCGAAGCCCGTAGAGCGTAGCAGAGAGCATGTCCCGACCCTGATCGTCGGTCCCGAGCAGAAAGCGCGGATCGCCGCCCCCTTCCCAAACGGGCGGCAGGTTCGCATCCATGATATCGAGCGACATCAGATCGAACGGGTTTTGCGGCGAGAGCACTGGCGCCAGAAAACTTGCCATGATTACGATCAAGGCTACGACCGAAGAACCGACAGCGACACGGCTGCGGGTGAAATTGTAGACCAGATCTGACTGAAGGAAATGCGAGAAGGATTTCACCATTATTTCGCTCCCGAGCTATGCATGCGGGGGTCGAGGACAAAATGGAGGACGTCCACGATCAGGTTGATGAGCACGAAGATGAGGGCAATGATCATCAGATAGGCAACCATCACCGGAATATCCGCCGACCCGATCGCCTGAACAAAGAGCAGCCCCATCCCTGGCCACTGAAACACGCTTTCTGTAATGAGGGAGAAAGCGATGATATTCCCGAGTTGCAGTCCAACGACGGTGATGACTGGTATCATCGTATTCTTGAGGGCGTGGCGGTTGTTCAGCGCCCTGCGACGAATGCCCCGCGCGCGGGCAAATTTGATGAAATCCGTGCGCAGGATTTCCATCATCTCGGCACGCACGAGCCGAATGATCAATGTCAGCTGAAAGATGGTCAATGTTGCCACAGGCAGCACGAGCGAGCGTAGCCCAGAGCCTGTGAGCAACCCAGTACTCCACCCGCCGATCATCACCACCTCGCCGCGTCCGAAGGTGGGCAACCAGCGCAGCATTACGCCAAAGACCAAAATCAGCAGGATCCCGATCAGGAACGTCGGAAGCGACACGCCAATCAGCGACGTGCCCAGAATGGCCTGCGTCGTGAAGCTGTCGCGATGGATCGCGGTATGGATCCCCAACGGGATCCCGATGAGCAAGGCAAACACAGCCGAGATCACCGACAGCTCCAGCGTCGCAGGCATCCGCTCTGCAAATAGCGTGCTGACGGGCACGCGCAAACTGTAGCTCAGGCCGAAGTCGCCTTGAACGGCGTTTCCGACGAACCGCGCAAACTGCACCGGAAGCGGATCGTTCAGCCCGAGGTTTTCGCGCAAGATGGCGCGTTCGGCCACGGTCGTGTCCTGCCCCACCATATTCGAGATTGGATCGCCCAAAAACGCGACCATCGAAAATGCGATCATCGCAACGGCCAGCATCACAACGATACTATGGGCCAATCTATTCAGGATGAGTGTCAACATGTTTCGCCTTCCTCTTGCATATACCGGTCGGCGGCAAACACCGACCGGTCGCGTTGCGAGACATCAGTTCCCGACGATGACACTACGCAGATCCAGAACATCATCGCTGCGCTGCGCGACAGTGATCCGGTCACGGATCCCCCACGACAACGGCTGCTGGAACAAGGGGATGTATGCGACATCGTCTCGCGACAACCGGAGGGCTTCACTGATGAGAGCCTGTCGTTTCTCGGGATTGACTTCCGAAGTGATCAGATTGGTGATCTCCGCCACTCGCTCATTGCAATACCCGCCAATATTATAGGCCCCTGCGCCGGTTTTAGGATTGCGGCAGGTCAAGATATTGAAGAACGAGTTATGCGCATCCACTGATGCGGGCGTCCAACCAAGGAAGTAGAAACTGGTTTCATAGCCGCCTTGGGCGAAGACGCGACCGAAATAGCGCGTCTTGGTTTCGGCTACGACATCCGCCTTGATACCGACCTTGCTGAGCATTCCAGCCGCCGCGACGCAAATCTTCTCATCATTCACATAGCGGTCATTCGGGCAGTCGAGCGTGATCGAGAACCCATCGGGATAGCCCGCCTCGGCGAGCAACGATTTGGCAAGCTCCGGATCATAAGCGAAAGGGGTGTTCAGCGATGCGTCAAAACCCGTCACTTGGGGCGCGATGATGATGCCCGCTGGTGCGGCGGCGCCGCGCATCACCTTATCGGCAATCGCCTGAACATTGATCGCATGAGCGAAGGCCTGACGAACCCGCACATCTTTTAAAGGGTTCACTCCCTTAACAGATGAGAACAGCAGCTCGTCGCGCGATTGATCCATCCCGAAATACATCGTGCGGATTTCAGGGCCAGACAACGGAGAGATTCCTTCGGCCTGTTCAAGGCGGCCCCAGTCCTGAACGGGAACGGGGAAGATCAGATCCATCTCTCCGGAAATCAGCGCCGAAACGCGGGTTGCCGGCTCCTGAATCGGGATAAAATCGGCTTGTGTCACATTCGTGGCGACTGCGTCATTCCAATAGCCTTCGAAGCGTTCAAACCGCGTCGAAACACCAGGCTGACGCGCAGTGATACGGAACGGGCCTGTGCCATTCGTGTGCTGACCAGCATAGCCGAGGTTGGAGGAATCCTCGATGCTGGTTGCTTCGGTCGCGGCGTGCTCCACCGCCCATTCCTTATCCATGATAAAGAATGAGGTCATTTCCTGCATCAGGATCGGATAAGGCTCGTATGTCGTAATCTCGATATCGTAAGGGCCCTGCTTCTCAATCGACTTGATCAACCCGGCGCGCCCTTTCTGATCCGACCCTGACGTTAAGCCGCGCTGCCATGAAAAGATCACGTCATCTGCGTCAAAGGTGCCGCCTTCGTGGAACTTAACGCCTTCACGCAGTTTGACCCGCCACTGGGTCGGCGAGAGGGACTCCCATGCCACTGCCAAGCCGGGTTGAAGCTCCATATCGCTATTATACAGCGTCAGCCCCTCATACACATTATTCATCATTCCGAGGGTGAACACCTCGTTCAGGCTATGAGGATCCAGCGTCGAAATGTCGCCCTGATATGAAAACTTGAAGGTCTCTGCGGCGACAGGACCGGCCATCGCCAGACAGGCCAGCAGAGCTTTGGCTCCAGTATTGAGGTCCATAATTCTCTCCATGTTGAGTTGTTTTTTTTGTTTTTTGCTTGGGATTATTGGGACTGCTGCGCAATCACCAATTCTATGGCTTTCATCGCCTTATCGAGTTCTGCGATCTCAATGAACTCGTCCACCGTATGGGCCTGGTCGATATGACCTGGCCCCATCACCACCGTTGACCAGCCAACCTGTTGGAACTGGCCAGCCTCGGTGGCGAAAGGAACAGTGATCGCATGATTGGCGCCGAAAAGGTTCTTTAGCCGCTCTTCGGCTGCTCTGTCCTTCTCTGGGTCGAGAGAGGGAATGAAATGGGTTTCCCAGCGCACGCCCAGCTTGGAATGAGAGCGTTTCAATCGTTCATCCATCGACGTCAGAATATCCAAAATCTGGGCCCGATGGGATTGAAGCTCTGCATCTTTCAGATAGCGCAGGCCGATCGAGAAAGTGCAGCTTCCCGCGATAATGTTGTTTGCGGTGCCGCCGTTAATCTGACCCACATTCAAGGTCGGGCGAGTCTGAACGTCGCGCGCACTGTCTTCGATCTTGTAAAGCTCTGCGATCATCATTGCTGCCGCCTCGATGGCGCTGACACCGATATCCGGGCGGCTGGAATGCGCCTCCGTGCCGGTGACAGTGACTGTCAGGATCCACACGCCTTTATGTGCATTTGCGATTTTCATGCCCGTTGGCTCGCCTACAATCACCATATCTACCTGAGGAATCTGGCGGTGCATGGCCTCGATCATCTCGGGCGCGGCAAGACAACCGGGTTCTTCGTCATAGCTGAAGGCCAGATGGATCGGTTTGGTCAGATTTGCGGCACACATTTTGGGAACCGCTGCGAGGCAGACTGCAAGAAATCCCTTCATATCGGTGGTCCCGCGACCATATGCGCGGCCATCGCGAACATCGAGTGTAAACGGGGCACTGGTCCAGTCATCGGCGGCAGACGGAACGACATCGGTATGTCCGCTGAGGATCACGCCACCATCAACATTTGGGCCAACCGTCGCGAACAGGCTGGATTTTTTGCCACAGGCGCTGGGAACCCTGTGCGCTTCAATTCCGAACTCCGTCAGGTAGGTTTCGATATGCTCGATAAGAGGCAGGTTGCTCTTATGCGAGGTGGTGTCGAACGAAACCAATTTTTCCAAAACCGTCAGGGTGTCAATATTCAGCATCTTTGCCTCGTTAAATTCCGTTGCAAACACCGTGACACAGGGTTGACTTCGTCAAAAATATCCTTTTTTTCAAAAGGTATTCATAATGGATATACCGATGAAGCTAAGTTTCAGAGAGCTTGAGGTCTTCTTCCAGGTCATGCGTTTCGGGACGCTGACAACGGCCGCGGCGGAGCTTTACACCTCGCAACCGACAGTTAGCCGCACGCTTTCCAGCCTTGAAAGGCGTTTGGGTCTAACCTTATTCGAGCGACGCAAAGGACATATCTCCCCCTCGGCAGAAGCCGAAGATCTCTACGAGGAAATGTTGAAAAGCTATATCGGGCTCGACCGCATCGCGACCCGAGTGCAAGAGATAAAGATCAAGCGCAACAGAGGCTTAAACCTTGCGTGCTATCCTGCTATGTCGCAGGTGTTTCTCCCCGAAGTTATCGCCCGCTTTACCGAAGATCATCCCGATTTCACCGCTTCGATTCAGGTCTGCGGACCGGCAGAGGCGAGGCGCATGATGGAGAGTGGCGAGATTGACCTGCTCGTTTGCAATGAAATGCACTCGGAGGGCGACCTCATCAAACACCCGTTGGTCACCGCAAAGTTTCGCTGTGTCTTGCCTGCAAACCACCCTTTGACCCAAAAGGAGGTCGTGACACTGGAGGATTTGCGCTTTGAGCGCCTCATCGCACTGGATGCAGAGCCGGAACTGGACTGGCGCGGGCATTACGAACTTATCGCGCTTTTCGATCCGCCCCCCTTTGTCGCATTTCGTGTCAAAAGATCGGCCGTGGCCTATAGTCTTGTCGCCCAAGGGCTTGGCATCTCAATTCTTGAACCTTTCTCGGCGGAGCATTGGCGCAAATCCGGCGTGGTCACACGTCCCTTTTTGCCGGAAATCAAATATAACTATTGCATATACTTGCCGAGGCATAGGCTCCCGTCCAAATTCACCTCGGCCTTCATTCACGCCCTGAAAAGCCATTGCGACCGGATGGACCTAGAGTCACAGGGCAGTCCTGGCGGACAGTGACCTGGCGCGGGGTTGTTCCTCAATCATCGATCTGAATCCTGCTCAACTTAGGGACGAACACTGAAACCAACGAGTTTCATGGACGAGCAGCTCAGCAACTAGGGCTAGGTCGCATTGATTTCCGGCTATTGGCGTGATTCACCGCTGCAAAAATGGTGGTGAATATGTCTGATTTATTTCGGCTGACGGATGCACATATGGCGCTGACTGGCTCATAGAAGCCTTGAAAGACAAGCGGATACGCGCCGGCATCTCAGGCCGTAAACAGCGGAAGTTGCGTATGATATACGACAAGCGCCGCTATAAACGGCGCCACCGCCTTCTCACGCATGTAAACATGCGCTGCCGGGTAACAGACCGAGATCATGTTCGGCAGGTTGAAAGACTGTCGGCGTGTCGCAACCCGCTACGACAGAGGCCCGAAGGTCATGCGCTCAGCGGTCGCACTGGCCGCACTTGTCATTTACTGGCTATGTGCCCTGACACTAGGCCGCCAATTCGGGATGCAGGTAGCGTTGCAGTCCTTCGCGGCAATCGTCGGGCCATGGGTGCGATTTGTGATCCTTGGTTGAGGTCATCACGATCAACTGCTCGATCGTCCAGATCACCTCCTCGCCGACCTTCACCACCGTGTAGAGATCCAGCGACGACTTGCCGATTTTGCGCACATGCACGTTGAAATCGAGCACATCGCCATAGATCGCAGGTTTCTTGAACTCGATTACCATCTTGACGCTCGGCAGGCCGAGATGGCGCTCGAACATCAGCTCTTTCCACGTCACGCCAAAGGAGGCGAACATCGCCTCGTTCACATCGACGAGCATCGAGAGATAGGCTGGGTGGTAAGCAATGCCAGTGAGGTCGCAATCGCCAAAACGCATCGGCTTGGAAATCGTAAAGGGCATCTGGAGTCCTTTCGGGCTGGGGCCGCATCGGGCCGAAAGACGAGGCATATGACGGGTCTACGCGTCACTACATAATTTATGTTTAAAATGTATTGCGATGTCAAACGCCGCTTTTCTCCGTGGCGGAATCGCCGGTTTCCAGCGGGTCTATCAGCTGCTGCTCTCCCCTTTTCTGCGAGGAGGCGTTGCCGCCAAGCGAGAGACATGAGGCCAGATTCAAACGAAATCAGTCTCTTACCCGCCATTTCGCAGGTCGCATCCGCGCAGCACACCCCTCCCACCCCGCCTTGCGTTAAGCGTTGACAGAGGGACATAGCCGATTTAACTTCATACTTAAAATAAATATATGGCGGATCGCACCAGGATCGCCGGACCAGCACTGGAGAGCAAAATGAAGATAGCGATTCTTGGCGGCGGCCCCTCCGGCCTCTATTTTGCAATCTCGATGAAGCTGCGCGATGCGACACATGACATCACTGTGTTCGAGCGCAACCGCTTTGATGATACCTTCGGCTGGGGCGTTGTGCTCTCGGATGAGACCATGTCGAATTTCGGCGACAATGATCCGGTCAGCGAGAAATCGATCCGCGACAACTTCGCCTATTGGGACGATGTGAAAACCGTCCGTGGCGCGGACTCGATGACCTCGGGCGGGCATGGGTTCTGCGGGATCGGGCGCAAGAAACTGTTGATGGTGCTGCAAGATCGCGCCCGCGAGCTCGGCATCAACCTCGCCTTCGAAACCAATCTGACAGACGCGAAAATCGCGGAATTGAAAGCGGACTATGATCTCGTTGTGGCCGCAGACGGCCTGAACTCGCGGACCCGCGCGATCTACGCGGATCAGTTCCAGCCCGAGATCGATCTGCGCCGGAACCATTTCGTCTGGCTCGGGACGCATCAGAAATTCGACGACGCCTTCACCTTCATCTTTGAAGAAACCGAGCACGGCTGGATCTGGGCCCATGCCTATCAGTTCGATGCCGATACCGCGACATTCATCGTCGAATGCGGCCCCGAGACCTATAAAGCCTTCGGCTTCGACAAGCTCGACCAGCAAGCCAGCATCGCATTATGCGAGAAGATCTTCGCCAAGCATCTGGGCGGTCATCCCCTGATGACCAACGCCAACCACATTCGTGGCTCGGCCTGGATCCAATTCCCCCGCGTGACCTGCGAAAACTGGCATTTCGAGAATATCGTATTGCTGGGCGACGCCTCGGCGACGGCCCATTTCTCGATCGGATCGGGCACCAAACTCGGGATGGAAAGCGCCATCGCGCTGGCCGATCAGCTCAACGCCGGAAAACCGCTGGAAGCGGCGCTGCAGTCCTACCAAGAGGAACGCAAGCTACAGGTGCTGCGCGTCACCTCCGCTGCGCGCAATTCGACAGAATGGTTCGAGGAGGTGGAGCGCTATCTGACGCTTGATCTGATGCAATTCACCTATTCCCTGCTCACCCGCTCGCAGCGGATCAGCCATGAGAACCTCCGGCTGCGCGATCCCGAATGGCTGGCGTCCGCCGAGGCATGGTTCCAGGCGCAAGCGGGGAAGAACTCCAACCGCAGCCCGATGTTCGCGCCCTTCAAACTGCGCGATATGGCGTTGAACAACCGCATCGTCGTCTCGCCCATGGCGCAGTACAAGGCGCAAGACGGGATGCCGACGGATTGGCATTTCGTGCATTACGCCGAGCGCGCGAAAGGCGGTGCGGGGCTGGTGTTCACCGAAATGCTCTGCGTCTCGAAACAGGGCCGGATTACGCCCGGGTGCCCCTGCATCGGGGCAGAGCAAGTGCCCGCCTGGAAGCGCCTCGCCGATTTTGTGCATGCCGAGACGGGCGCGAAGCTTTGCGCACAAATCGGCCATGCGGGCCGCAAAGGCTCCACCCGCCTCGCCTGGGAGGGCATCGACCAGCCCTTGACCGAGGGGAACTGGGATCTGCTGTCGGCCTCGGCAATTCCGCTGATGGAGGGCAATGTTATCCCCAAAGCGATGGACCGCGCCGATATGGATCTGGTCAAATCGCAATTCGTCGAGGCGGTGAAAGCCGCCGATGCGGCGGGGTTCGATATGATCGAAATGCACGCGGCCCATGGCTATCTGCTCGCCTCCTTCATCTCGCCCGTGACCAATACCCGCAGCGACGACTATGGCGGATCCTTGGAAAACCGGATGCGCTTCCCGCTGGAGATCTTCCACGCGATGCGCGCCCAGTGGCCGGAGGCGAAACCGATGACGGTGCGGATCTCGGCGCATGACTGGATGGGCGATGCGGGCGTCACCCCGCAAGAGGCTGTCGAGATTGCGCGGATCTTCAAAGAGGCGGGCGCCGATGCGATCAACGTCTCCTCGGGGCAGACCGATAAGGCCGAACAACCGGTCTATGGCCGGATGTTCCAGG
>Ga0208645_1003882_pt1 | contig 10853 bp, 7 predicted proteins | sample VirMetDEL_Sep_01_FD_184519 | JGI IMG/M metagenome (GOLD analysis project Ga0208645, IMG submission 184519) | Aqueous microbial communities from the Delaware River and Bay under freshwater to marine salinity gradient to study organic matter... | ecosystem: Environmental > Aquatic > Marine >...
CTACGGGTTCATTGTTATCGTCGCCGGGAAGTTTTCCCGGTCTAGTAGCGATTCTTGGATCTAGCCGCTCCTGCAACAATTACACGCAGTACCGATTTTTCTCCTCCCTTGGTAGCAATACTCGCCGTAGGCCACGCCATCCGTGCATCGTGATGGCACAGCCGGGCGACCATACCGGCACCGAAGTTGGGGCCGGTGTGCCCGAAAAGACAATTTCTCGCGCCGAGTTCGGGGCTTACAACGGACGCCCCTCTGCTCACAAGGACACGAGCCATGCGCCGCCTCATCATCTGCAGCATCCTGTTGGCATTGGCTGCCACCGCCAACGCCGCTCAGCCAATTCGGCTGGGCTTGAATTACCCAAGCACCGGCAACTACAAGAGTGAAGGTCTTGAGCTGCGCCGCGGCGCCATCCTCGCCATCGAGACCATCAACCAACAGGGCGGAGTGCTGGGTAGACCGCTCGAGCTGATCAGCCGCAACTCAGCCGCCCGTGAAGAAAAGGCGCGGGCCAACATCGACAAGTTTGCCGCCCAAGGTGCCTCGATGGCCTTTGGCGGTGCCACCAGCGAGGAGGCCATAGCCGCCGGCCAGCGCGCCCGCGAGCTGGGCATGTTGTTCTTCCCTACGCTGGGTTACGCCAACGCAATCACCGGGCACGACGGCCAGCGCTACCTGTTCCGTGAAACCAACAGTGCCTTGATGAGTGCACGCGTGCTAGGCGAGTACCTGAGCTGGCATCTGCCGAACCGTCGCTACCACTACGTCAGCCTCGACGACACCTGGGGCCACAGCATGGAGCAGGCACTGCGCGAAGCCACCCGCAGCCGGGACCGGGCTCGCCATGGTTTCTCGCGCATCAGTGCCAGGGGCGCACACCATGAGGAGTATCGCGCCGCGCTGAAGAAGGCCGCGGCCAGTGACGCCGATGTATTGGTCGTTATCCTGCTCGGCCAGGATCTGGTGCAGACCATGCGTCTGGCGCATGACCTCAAGCTCGACCAGCGGATGCAGATCATCGTGCCCAACCTGACCGGCAGCATCGTCGAGCAGGCAGGCCCACAGGTGATGGAGCACGTCATTGGCACGGCAGCCTGGACCTGGCGCGTCCCGGCCCTGGTCAAAAGCGAACAGGGGCAGGCTTTCGTCGAAGCCTTTATCGCCCAGCATCAGCGCTACCCCGACAGTACAGCCGCATCCGCCTTCGCCATCGTTCAGCAATGGGCTGAGGCGGTACAGCGTGCAGGCAGCCTGCACAGCGAAAAAGTCATCAAGGCGCTGGAAGACCATCACTACAGCCTGCTCAAGGATGAACAGTACTGGCGCAGCTTCGACCATCAGAATGTTCAGAGCATCTACGCGGTCCGGGTCCGATCGCGTGATGAGATCATGCAGGACAGGTTCAAGCAGGATTACTTCACCATCATCCATCGCATGGATGGCGAAGCGGCAGCCCCAAGCCTCGATGATTGGCACGAGGAGCGCGGTGACGAGCTGATCTTGCGCTAGGCACTGCGTTGCGCAAGGGAACACCACAGATTGAACGCCGGGCTCATGGGTCGTTAATCACCGAACGAATGAATGCCCGGAGTTCACTTCGAGCCGATACAGTAGGCGCCTAATGATCAGGGCGTTCATGTCCCCATGCGGGGCAGCGCTGGAATGACGCCATTCTCACGTCAAATCGGGCTTTATCAATGAAACAAACGTGGTCCCCTTTTCCCTGGGTGTGCTTCGCCATGTGCGTCGGTGTCATGGGCACCGCGCTCATCTCGCCGCTATACCCGCTGTACAAGCAGGCGTGGCAGCTTCGTACCAGCGATATATCGCTGATTTACATCATCTATATGGCAGGGGCGCTTTTCGGGCTGTTGTTCATGGGCCGCCTGTCCGACACCCTGGGTTTTCGCAAGGTCATGCTCAGTGGCTTGCTGCTCGGCTGGGCTGGGACGCTGGTGACGATGCTGGCGTGGAACCTGCCGAGCCTCAACATCGGCCGTTTTGCGGTTGGTCTTTCTTCAAGCCTGATCGTGACCAGCGCGTCAGTGGGCCTGGTGCAGATTTCCCGTGATGGCGCGTCGCAGCGGATATCGATGATCACCAGCTTCCTGCTTGCCTTGGGCTTCGGCCTTGGCCCGCTTACTGGCGGCGTCATTGGCCAGTGGTTCGCGCACCCGCTGAAAACCACCTACATCCCGTCCTTGATCCTCGGCGTGCTGGGTGTCTACGCCTTGATGCGGGTGCAGCTCAAGCCGCATCCAGAGCTCAGCGCAGCCGCACCACTGGGTTTACGTACGTTCATTCCGCGGCTGACCTGGGCCTCACGCCAGGATTCGCTGGCGTTTCTGCTGACCTGTGTGTGCCCTTTTTTCGCCTTTGGCGTGTTCGGGATCTACGCGTCGATGGCCCCGCTGTTTCTGGAGAAGATGCTGCCCTGGCATGGCCCGGTGGTGAGTGGCACCTCCATTGGCGTCATCCTGCTCGCTTCCGCCATGATGCAACTGGCCTGCGCGCGGATGAGTCTGCGCTGGTGCGGACTGCTCGGCCTGTTGTCAGTGGTGTTGAGTAACGCAATGCTCGTACTCAACTTCACGGCCGGCTCGTCGCTGGTGTTCATCATCGGCGTCTGCGCGGCTGCTGCGGGCCATGGCATGTGCCTGTTGGCCGGCATCAGCATGGTCAACCGTATTGCCAGCCCTGCCGAGCGCTCGGGGCTGATTTCGACCTACCTGGTGTGCGGCTACGTTGGCAGCATCGTGCCCTTGCTCGGCGTCGGCTGGGTCGCCGACCACTACGGCCTGCCTGTTGCGATCAGCTTGCTGGGCTGGATGGTGGTAGCACTCGCTACGCCGCTGGCCGTGTGGTTTTTCCGGCATCCGCGAATGCAGCCAGTCTGAACGGCGCTACGAACCGACACCCAGGCCAACGAGTTTGAGATGTACCCCGTAACGCCTAGTCCGTGACCAGGCGGTAACCTACTCCCGCCTCGGTAATGATGAACCGCGGCGCGGACGGGTCATCGCCGAGCTTGCGCCGCAAATGGCCGACGACCACGCGCAGGTAATGGGTATCGCCGCTGTGGCTGGGCCCCCATATGTCCTTGAGCAGTTGCTGCTGCGTGACGACCCGCCCTGTGTGCTGGGCAAGCTCAGCCAGTACCGCGTACTCCTTGCGGGTCAGGCTGACCTCCTGCCCGTCCAGGCTAACCCGTCGGTACGCGAAGTCGATGCAGAGCGGACCAGACATCGCCTGCGCCGGCCCGCTCGACGCCCCCTGGTTCTGACGCAGCAGTGCACGGACCCGGGCGAGAAACTCCTGGATGCCGAATGGTTTGGTCACGTAGTCATTCGCTCCGCCATCGAGCGCCATGACCTTCTCGGTCTCGCTCGACCGTACCGACAGTACGATCACCGGCACCTGACTCCACTCGCGCAATTCGCGCAGCACGGTCTGCCCGTCCATGTCCGGGAGGCCTAGGTCGAGCACGACCAGGTCAGGTTTGTTCAAGGCTGCCGAGGCCAGACCGTCCTGACCGTCTCCACTCTCGCTCACGCGATAACCCTGCGAGCCGAGGCTGATGCGAAGGAATTTCCTGATCTGCGGCTCGTCGTCGATGATCAATATGCTGGCTTGCTGACTCACGTGAGGTCCTTTTCCATCTCAGGCTGAGGTTGTAGCGGAAGCTCCAGGGTGACGCTCGCGCCTCTTCCGCCGAGCCCGTCTGCAACGAACACCCGCCCCCCATGTGCGCCGATCATGCCTTGGCAAATGGCGAGGCCGAGTCCGGTGCCCGGCCCGCCCCGATCGCCGCGCGCGGCCGTATAGAACATGTCGAAAATGCGTTCACGTTCGGCCTCGGGAACGCCTGGGCCCTCATCGCTGACGATGAAACGCAGGGTGCCGGCTCCTGTCGAGACAGTAATCTGCAGCCTGCCTTGAGGTGTAGAAAAACGGGCCGCGTTCTCCAGCACATTGACCAGCGCCTGTTCGACCAATGCAGGGTGGACGTACAAAAGCGGCAGATCATCGGGGACCAGCACCTCAAGCCGCAGGTCTGCTAGCACACGGTGCAGGCGTTGCAGCGCACTGGCGATGATGTCGGCAGGTGTCGTCCAGTCACGGATCAGCTTCAGGCCGCCGTAACCGAGGCGCGTCATGTCCAATAAATTTTGAATGTAGCGGTCAAGGCGCTCGGCTTCGTCACGCGTCGCCTCAAGCAGTTCCTGCCGATCCGCCTCACTCATGCTGTGCCCCAGACTCGCCAGGCTGTCGATAGAGCCACGCATGGCTGTAAGCGGCGTGCGCAGATCGTGGGACACGGATGCAAGTAACGCGCTGCGCAGCTCCTCGGTCTGCCCGTGCAGTCGGGCCGCCTCCAACTCCTGAGCCAGCGTGGCGCGCCCCAGTGCTTGCGCCAGGGGTTGAGCGAGCGCAGCGATCAGGCGACGCTTCTGTAGCCCTGCCGGGTCTGCACCCAGCTGGCGAATGCCTAGCAAGCCCAGCGGCTGACCGTCGCCACTCAACGGCAACCACCACCATTGCCCACTGGGCAAGGTGTCGGTTCCCTTCCCCGCTGGCTGACCATGCTTGAACGCCCATTCAGCAGCTCCCCTTTCCGGCTCGGCCAGCAGCGGCTCAGACCCGATGAACATCCATTTCCCCTGCTTGCCGCGCGTCGCGATGACGGCTTCCAGGTTCGCCACCAGTTGCAACTGGCGAACAGCGGCAGCGCCTACGGCCTGAACATCGGTGGCAGCACTCAACTGGCGCGAGAGATCGAGCAAAGCAGTGGTCTGCGCCTGAGTCTGACGCAACGCCTGAAGCTGTCGCCGTTGGCGGCTGGCAAGATTGCCCGCAAGGACAGCCATCAACAGGAAAAACATAAGCGTCAGAACGTCTTCCTGACGCGCGACGATGAACGTGAACGTCGGTGGAATGAACAGGAAATCGTAAAGAACAAACGACAGTCCCGCACATGCCAGGGCCGGCCCCAGACTGCTGCGTACGGCAACCACCAGCACGGCCGCGAGGAATACCAGCGAAATGTTAGGTAACGCGAGATAGCGGGACAACATCAGTGCCACGCCTGTGGCAGTCAAGGTCGCCAGCGTAGCAAGCAGATACTGACGCCAATCCAGAGTGGCGGTGGTTCTCACGGGTGCTGCGGCCAGTGCAGGCTCTTGGCCGAGCACACTGATCTCCAGACCGCGCCCTCCCTTGATCAGTTGCTCAGCTATTGATCGGCGCATCGAGAACTTCCAAACCCGACGGACTCGGCCGCCGCCTACCAACACGAGGGTGGCGCGACGCTCAACGGCATGTTCGATGAGCGTTCGCGCCACCCGCTCGTCACGCAACTCCACAACCTCTCCGCCAAGACGTTCGGCCAGTTGCTGGGCGGACTGGAGATAGCCGAGCTGAATCTCGCCTCGACTCGCGCCGGTGTCGACATGTACGACTGACCATGGGAGATGCCGGCGTTCAGCGACCCGGGCTGCATGCCTGACCAGTCCTTCCGCGTAGGCATCACCATCGATCCCTACCAGCAAGCGGCCCCGGACTGCTGGAGCGGTTTGACCCTGCAACCGGTGGCGTCGATGCAGGTCTGCATCCACTCGCGCCGCTGCGGTCTGCATCGCCAATTCGCGGAGCGCGGTCAGGTTGGTTTGAGTGAAGAAGGCATCGATCGCGGCCCGCGCCTGCTCCGGCACGTAGACCTTACCCTCACGAAGACGCTCCAGCAGCTCGCGCGGCGGCAGATCGATCAGCAGAATTTCGTCAGCCTGATGAAGCACCCAGTCAGGGACCGTTTCCCTGACCTGCACACCGGTTATACCGCGCACCTGATCGTTGAGGCTCTCGAGGTGCTGAACGTTGACGGTGGTGTAGACATCGATACCTGCTTCGAGCAGCTCAAGGACATCCTGCCAGCGTTTTGCATGCCGGCTGCCGGGCGCGTTGCTGTGCGCCAGCTCGTCGACCAGCGCAAGACTTGGCTGCGCTTGCAGCAGGCCGTCGAGGTCCATTTCGAACAGTGTCACACCTCGATACTCGCTGCGGCGCATCGGCTGTTCAGCCAATCCAACCCGCATCGCCTCGGTTTCTGCCCGACCGTGGGTCTCGACCACCCCTACCCGCACATCGCGCCCTAGCTGTCGCTGGCGCTGTGCGGCCTGAAGCATCGCGTAGGTCTTGCCTACGCCAGGTGCCGCGCCGAGGAATACCTTGAGCCGCCCGCGCCCTTCGCGGGGCGCGTCATCAAGCAGGGCATCGGCACGTTGAGCATCGCTCACTCATTTCACTCGCCGGAATCAGGCTGCGGATTGTCCGCCAGGGCGAGGTTCAGAGCCAGTACGTTGACGATCGCGGGGCCTACAAGAGGCGTCGTCAGCTGCGCCTGAATCAGGCGATCCAGCGCTTGCTCAGAGACCCCTCGAGCGGCAGCAACACGGACAGCCTGAAACTTCGCGGCGGCCAAGGTGAGGTGCGGATCCAGGCCGCTACCGGACGTCGTCACCAGCTCCATCGGTACGGGCTGTTGAGCCGTGCCGTTCCATTCGCTGACGCGCTCACGGACCTGATCGACCAACAGCGGGTTGCTCGGAGCCAGATTACTAGCGCCGCTGGCAACGGTTGCATAGCTGGCGGCAGACGGACGTGGTTGAAACCATTCTGGCCCGTCGAAGGGCTGGGCCAGCAACGTACTGCCTCTCACCTGCCCCTGCCGGTCGCGCACCAAGCTTCCGTTGGCCTGCTCGGCAAACGCCAACTGCGCCACGGCCGTAACGGACAATGGATAGAGCACGCCGGTTATCAGCGTCATTAGGATCAGCGCTGCAAGCGCCGGACGGATGTGTTTGAACATGTTTTTTTCTCCAAAAGCCGCGCCATCAGGCGCGGCAGCGTTCAGACCAGACCTGCCGCGGTCAGCAGCATGTCGATCAACTTGATCCCAGCGAAGGGCGCGACCAACCCACCCAGGCCATAGACCAGCAAGTTGCGCCGCAAAAGGCTGGCCGAGTCGGCCGCTTTGACGTTGACGCCCCGCAGGGCCAGTGGAATCAAGGCAATGATGATCAGTGCGTTGAAGACAATGGCTGACAGGATCGCGCTCGATGCGCTGTGAAGCTGCATCACATTCAGCGCGGCAAGTTGCGGGTATAGGCCAATGAAAAGAGCCGGCAGGATGGCGAAGTACTTCGCCACGTCATTGGCAATCGAGAACGTGGTCAGTGCGCCTCGGGTTACCAGCAGTTGCTTGCCCACCTGCACCACATCCAGCAGTTTGGTCGGGTCCGAGTCGAGGTCGACGAGATTGGCAGCCTCACGCGCAGCCTGGGTGCCATCGTTCATGGCCATGCCCACGTCCGCCTGTGCCAGCGCTGGCGAGTCGTTAGCTCCATCACCGCACATCGCAACCATCTTGCCGTCGGCCTGTTCCTGGCGAATCCGCTGCAGCTTCTTCTCCGGCGTTGCTTCGGCAATCACGTCATCGACGCCCGCTTCGGCGGCGATTGCAGCGGCCGTCAGGGGATTGTCTCCGGTGACCATGACGGTCCGTATACCCAGCTGGCGAAGCTGGGCAAAGCGCTCTTTGATGCCCGGCTTGACCACGTCCTTGAGATGGATCGCGCCGAGCAGGCGGTCATCCGCGCATACCAGCAAGGGCGTCCCCCCGCTCTGTGCAATCGTTTGAATCTCTCTCGCCAGCACCATCGGAATCTGCTCGCGCACAAGTCCCAGATGGCCCAACACGGCATCCACAGCGCCTTTGCGGTAGCAGTGGCCCTCATGATCCGCACCCGACAAACGGGTTTCGGCACTGAACGGGATACCGGCCACTTCATGCCCAGCTGGCGCCTTTACCGGGTCAAGGCCGCGCAGATATTCAACGATGGATTTGCCTTCAGCCGTGTCGTCAGCCAGCGATGACAGCAGCGCAGCCCATGAGAGTTCGGTCGATGAAACGCCTGGCGCCTTGAACATGGCCGTGCAACGACGATTGCCAAAGGTGATGGTGCCGGTCTTGTCTAGCAGCAACACCTGAACATCGCCGGCGGCCTCCACTGCCCGGCCTGACTTGGCGATGACGTTGAGCCGCACCAGTCGATCCATGCCGGCGATCCCGATGGCAGAAAGCAGGCCGCCAATGGTGGTAGGAATGAGCGTGACCAGCAGCGCCACCAGGTACACCAGCGGGAGATCCCCACCTGCGAATCGGGCAAAGGGTTGCAACGTGGCAACCACGACAAGAAAGATCAGCGTGAGCCCGATCAGCAAAACGTCGAGCGCGACCTCGTTGGGTGTCTTCTGTCGTTTGGCGCCTTCCACCAGCGCAATCATACGATCCAGCGTGGACTCGCCTGGATCGCTGCTGATACGCACAAGCAACCAGTCGGAGACCACGCGCGTATTGCCGGTGACCGCCGAGCGGTCGCCACCCGATTCGCGGATAACGGGTGCCGATTCACCGGTAATCGCTGCCTCGTTGACGGCGGCGATGCCCTCGATGACTTCACCATCGCCGGGGATCAGTTCACCGGCCTCGACCCTCACCACGTCTCCGCGTCGCAAGCTGCTGGCAGCAACGCTCCGGAACGCGCCGGTCTCCGTTCGCAGATGCGCCTCCAGGCCCTGCGACCCGGCTTTCAGGCTATCCGCGCGGGCTTTGCCGCGGCCTTCAGCCAGCGCCTCGGCAAAGTTGGCAAAGAGTACCGTGAACCACAACCAGAGTGCGATCTGCACGGCGACACCCGTGCTGACCGCCTCGTTGGGCAGCAAGCACAGCACGCTGGTCAGCACTGCTGTGAGCTCTACCACCAGCATGACCGGCGAACGCGCCAACGTCCGGGGATCAAGCTTGACGAAGGCCTGGCGCAGCGCAGGCTTGCACAGCGAAGCGAAGGACGTGGCGGTAGTTTGCTCGGCACCCTCGAGTGCCGTTTGATGGACGTTCATCATGACGTTCCTCAGAAGCCTTGCAGCAAGAAATGTTCGGCGACCGGCCCGAGTGCCAGCGCAGGCAGAAACGTGAGCCCGCCGACGAGCAGAATCACCAGCGTCAGCAGGATCACGAACATCGGCCCGTGGGTGGGGAAACTGTTTGCATCGATCGGCGCACGGTTCTTGGCCGCGAGGCCACCGGCAATGGCAAGCACCGGCAGGATGAAACCAAAGCGGCCCAGTAGCATGGCGAACGCGATCATGAGGTTGTGGTAAGGCGTGGCCGCGCCAAACCCGGCGAAGGCCGATCCGTTGTTTCCAGTGCCGGAGGTATAGGCGTAAAGGATTTGGCTGAGGCCGTGCGGCCCAGGATTGGTGATCGACTCGGCAGGACCTGAAAGACTGACGCCGAGAGCCGCGAGCACAAGAACACCCACCGGCATCACCAGCAGCGTTGCGACCAGCAGCCGAACCTCGCGCGCTTCAAGTTTCTTGCCCAGATATTCCGGCGTGCGCCCGATCATCAGGCCAGCCAGGAACACCGTGATCAGCACAAACAGCAACATGCCGTACAGCCCGGCGCCGACGCCGCCAAAGATGATTTCGCCCAGCATCATATTGACCAGAGGCACCATGCCGCCCAGCGCGCTGAAGCTGTCATGCATTGCGTTGACAGAGCCATTGGACGCCGCGCTGGTTGTTGTCGCCCATAGCGCCGAGGCCGCGATACCGAGTCGGCTCTCCTTGCCCTCCATCGACCCGACCTGCTCAACCGCCAGACCGGACAGCATTGGATTCACTTGATGCTCGGCTGCCAGCGTGACGCCAAGGCCCAGAACGAACACGGTCAGCATGCAGGCAAGAATGGCCCGGCTCTGCCGCAGATCTCGAACGTAATGACCGAACATGAAGACCAGCGCGGTGGGAATCAAGATGATCGAAACCATCTCGAACAGGTTGCTCCAGGCGGTCGGGTTCTCGAAGGGATGCGCTGAGTTGACGCCGAAGAAGCCGCCGCCGTTGGTACCCAGTTGCTTGATTGCGATCTGGCTGGCCGCAGGTCCCAGCGGAATGGCCTGCTCGCCGCCTTGCAGCGTGACGGCCTGAACGTAGCTCGCAAAACTCTGCGGCACCCCCTGCCAGACCAGGATCAGCGCAAGCACGACGCAGAGTGGCAACAGACCGTAAAGCACCGCCCGGGTCAGATCGACCCAGAAATTCCCGATTGCCTTTGCCGAGCGGCGTGACAGTGCGCGACAAAGCACCACCAACACAGCCAGCCCTACCGCCGGGCTGATGAAATTCTGCACGCCAAGGCCGACCATCTGGCTGAAATAGCTGAGCTGGGCCTCGCCGCTGTAGGCTTGCCAGTTGGTATTGGTCACGAAGCTCACAGCGGTATTGAGGGCAAGGTCCCACGCCATGCCCGGCACCGCTTGCGGGTTGAGCGGAAGCCTGGCTTGCAACATGAGCATCGTGAACAGCGATACCAGGCTCACAGCAGTCAACGCCAGTAACGCCAGGCTGTAGGTTTTCCAGTCCTGCTCGCTGTGCTCGTCAATCCCGGCGGAGCGGTAGCAGAGGCGCTCGATGGGGCCGAGAACAGGCGTCAACCAGGTACGTTCACCCTCCATGGCTCGAAACAGGTAGCGCCCCAACCAGGGGGCAGGTATCAGGACCAGCGCGAAGAACGCCGCGATCATCCAGTAATCGTGAGTGTTCATTGGCTCTCCTAGCTGCGTTCGGCGCGCAGCAGCGCAACCAGGAGATAAATGAACAGGGCGATGGCCAAGGCCAGCGATAGCCCGTCGAGAAATGTCATGGGGATCAGCTCCGTAGGTCGCATCAGTGCGGTACGGAGAGTTTCAGAGCGAGGGGCGTAAAGATTCGATTGCGCCTTCAGCGCAGCG